>Ga0272440_1001507_pt1 | contig 18932 bp, 15 predicted proteins | sample SSMMMBAug17_FD_192440 | JGI IMG/M metagenome (GOLD analysis project Ga0272440, IMG submission 192440) | Marine sediment archaeal communities from Little Sippewissett salt marsh, Falmouth, MA, United States - SSM-MMB-Aug17 | ecosystem: Environmental > Aquatic > Marine > Wetlands > Sediment ...
ACCAGCCAAAGCATTTAATGTACCAAACCCCATAATGAGCATCACGCTCAGTAATCCGGTTAATAATTTCATACCTTTAAAACTTTTCATTCTTTTTTCCTCCTTAATATAAAGTTAAAAATATAAAAATTCTATAAAAAATACCATCTGAGTGGCATTAAGATTAATCTTTACTTCCCATCGCAACACCCCTCCTTCACTCTAACAAAATGTCATGTAGCAACACTAAAGTTTTGATACGTGACATTCTCTGAAGACCATTAATAAAAAAAGTCCTCAAAGGGATAATCTCTTTGAAGACTACACCATATTTATTAAATTTATTTTTATTTGTCACCATAATATTTCGATCTTTAATCTTTAAGTAATGAATTAAAATTTCAGGTCACCTTTTAGATAGGTTAATTCATATTGTCAATCTTTTTTTTTAACTTTCAAAAAAATAAATGGAAGTTTTTCAAGTCTTGTGCCATTGAATGAATTATTCTCCTAAAAAATTGATTAGAATAGGTGAGTATTCGTTGAAATGCTTGATATCTCTTCACCATAACAAATTTTTAAAATTAATTTATTGAATCATCTAAACTGTATGATTTACATAGCATGTAAACGTATTTTACGTAAACATCAGTTTATTCTTCTATCACACACAGCTTACGCTTTCACCTGCGATAGCATTTGATAATAGAATTGATATTCCAACCGCCGAAATGGCCATATTCCTTTAACAACTGAATATTGCTCAAAATTCTTATAATAATAATTAAAAACCTTTTTATAGAATAATTTTCCATGGCCTTCCAGGAATTTTGTGCCGACTGTCAAAATTTCACTGTCCGGATCAAAAATAAATTGTTTCGATTCTTCAAAAAAGTATTCACCTAAAAAACCATTTTTTGCCAAACCCTTGTACATTGCTGTATGTTGGGGGACTGTTGCTTTATATTTGTTGTCTTCTTTATCAAATTCTAATGAAATTGTTTTTAAACCTGATCCTTTATTTTTGATTTCTGCAACAAAAGGATTGGTCAGTTTATAGCTTGTAAAAGTTGATATCTGTCTGGAATTTAAAATGTTAATTTCAACTTCATGCTGTATATTTAATTGATAATATGGTTTTTTTTCATAGCAGCCTTTTTCAGGAGATTCAAATTTTTTTATCACCTCAGCTTTACCATGCATTTTTCCATTGGCATAGGAAAAATCTACCCATCGCTCATATAAGAAAAGCTGCCCGCATGCTTCTAATTGGCCAGAAACAAAATATCTGATTTCAGCATTTTTGAATTCATATTTACCAACGTTCCAGTCAACCTTTGACGCATTAAAATAAATATCTTTACCTGTTTTTCCAAAATTGAACTCAATGACATTATTTGCAAAGGGGGGTATTCCCCGAATAAAGAAATCATAGTCATTCAAATGAAGCTCCGATTGTTCAAACCGGCAGAGGCCATATTTTATCCCATCACACTTTTTAGTTGCCCATGTGTCATTCTTCTCATCATATTGCAAACGTAATGGATTTCCAAACAAATCGCATAATTGTTCATTATTAATAACCGATGAAATGGTACCATCAAAATGGATTGAAAAATGGGTCAACGTATGTATTTGATCTGCAACAATGTGAATGATATTGATTTTTTCATCGCATAGAAATGAATTTGAGGATGCATCATAGTCAAATGTCAATAATATGCCGCCAACAAGCGCATTTGCAGAAATGTGTGCGGCATTTTCATCAAGATAAAATTCTGCATCAGTCAGCTTTTGTCGCCCAAAAGTAATAGATGAATAATGGCCGTGCCAGGTATTATTTGTTTCATTAAAATCTAGATGGACCGGCTGATTGTTTTCATCTTTAAAAATATCACTATCGAGTTGGCCGTTTCGATGAAGTGGATTCATTATTTCCTGTTTTTCTTAAAAAATTTTATATTCTGGCCCTATGGCCCCAATGGCCCAGATATTATTGCTAATCCACTGTGTTGTTCAGCCTCGTAAATCTTGATATTTTCGATGTTCCTCATCTATGACTTAAACGCATGATGAAATGAGAATGAGCAGATCATTCAAAACATGTTTGCCAATAATTAATAATGGAAATATTTACCATTTTTTTAATTTTGTCAAGCTGATTTTTTATGCATATGTGATTATTCAATAGTTTCTTATATTGGCAATTCAATAATGAATTTTGTTCCTCGGGGGTCATTATCAGAAACAGATATTTTACCATTATGATCCGATATAATCGAATTGACAATAGAAAGTCCCAATCCTGTGCCCTGCTCTTTGGTTGAAAAATAGGGTTCAAATAATCGCGGCTTATCTTCATCAGAAATCCCAATCCCCGAATCTGCAACAATTACATTGACCGCTTTTTTTATTTCCATAGTTTCCAGTGTGACTGAAATCTCGCCACGTTCACCAATGGCAGAAATGGCATTGTCAAAAAAATTAATAAATGCGCGTTTGAATTGCTGTTTATCAATGTTCAACATGGGGATGTCATTCTTTGTTTCAAGTTTAAATAGAATATGCGGGGTCCCCTCTCGATACAGGGCAATTGTATCTTCAATTAATGGAACCAGGTCACAAAGAACCGGATTTGCAGTTGGAAATCGGGCAAACGCCGAAAATTCATTTACCAAATTTCTGATTTGATCCACCTGATCAACAATTGTCTGACTACATTCATTAAAAACAGGATCATTTAACTGTCGCGAAAATTTTCTTTGAAGCCGCTGCGCTGATAATTTTATGGGTGTTAGAGGATTTTTAACCTCATGAGCAATGCGACGCGCGACTTCACGCCATGCGGCAATGCGTTGCAATCTTTCCTGTTCGGTTAAGTCGTCAAAAACGAGAACCATCCCCATATGCGCATCATTTTTTCGAAGGGCTGTTGCATGGAGCATAAAACTTTTTTGACGGCCATCAAGGTTGATTTTCAAAGGTAAATTCAAAGAACTATCGAGATTGAGTTTATCCATGACTTCAGAAGCCAGGGTCAAATGTTGGCCATGAAGCAGGTGTCGATAGGACTGGTTCAATACATTTTCAGAAACAATCGATAACATGGAAGTTGCTGATTTGTTTATTGTTGTAACCAAGCCGCGGGCATCAAGGGATATCACACCCGCTGAAATATTATCTAAAACAATTTCAATGTATTGGCGTTTTTCTTCAATTTCTGCGTTTTGTTCTTGAAGCTTAATGGCCGAATATTCCAATTCTTTTCGACTTTTTTGTAAATCATACGTCATTTGATTGAACGATTGAACAAGGCTCCCCATTTCATCATCCCCAACCTGACTGATCCGAAAAGACAGGTGCCCCTCTGCAACACGTCGGGTTCCCTCAGCCAGGTTACGAATGGGAATGGTCAATGATTTTGAAACTTTTAATCCAAACCAGATGGCGCCAAATAGAATCATCAAAGCCACAATAAATAAGGTAACATAATGGGTAATTTTTACAGGATGTTTTAACAACTTTAACTGTTGATATTCCTCAATGCCTTTGGATACTGATGCCAAATTTTCTGATATATTTTTTCCGATTAATGCTGTTATCACAATCAATACTTTTGCATTTTTTTCACCTTTGTTAAATGGAACTGCACCAATTGTTTTGATAAATTCACCTTCAATGGTACCAATTTTCAAATGACGAATTCCAAAAGGTGTTAATTTTTTTTGAAAATCATCTACAGACACGGGTTCTAAAAAGTCTTCATCCATTTCAGATGCCATTGATATGGCAATTCTTTTATAATGATTTGAGTACACTTCAATTGCAAAAAGATTAAATGTTCTTCGGGCGGTTTGAATATGGCTGATGAGTTTTGAAGGGCTTTCATATAATCGTCTACGCTCAATCTGATTGGCAATTTTATGGGTATAAAATTGATTTTGGTTTTCCACATAGTCATAGAATCCGCGACCAACTGCCAATGCATTCTTGAATGCCTGTTCTATTGAGGCATTAAACCAGAACTCAATACTGTTTGATATAAAATTGACTGAAAAAAAAAATAATATAATGGTTGGCACCAGCGAAACACCCAAAAAAGCCAGAACCATTTTGGTTCTTAGTTTTGATCCAATTTTTTTGATGCGTCGCTCGTAAATAAGCTTTGCGGCGTTTCGAAATACCATGTAAATCAAAAACAGCATGAGCAACATATTGATATTCATTAAAATGAACATCATTACAGTATTTGACAGGGGAATTTGATAACCAAACCTGACAAATTTTATTTCACAATAGGTGACAAGTAAAAATAAAACAACAATAATAACATAAGATAACCTGCCATGTTTCGTGTTGACATGTTGCAATGCCGATTTATTCATCATAATTCTTGCAGCGCCTTTACAGTTAAATTAATAAACAAAATCAACAGTATACCAGTCTGTTTCTAAATCCCACATGGAAACAAAAAATAAAACATAATGTAAATAGAAGGGCAGTCGAACCTCATCCAATGCGGCTTTTGCACGAATCTGGTACTGAGAGCCTTTTGAAAGTTGTGAAAGGGAGGCAATTTTCAAGTTGTCAATACGCGACATCATTTTTTGAGCCTCTGGAAATGAGGATGTAATAAAGGGACTGTTTTTATCCCATGATCGGGTGATACTAAATTCTTTTTTCATGGGATCATATTTGATGGTATGTGCGATTTGTACCGATGAAATCTGGCGGTCCATTACCAGTCGGCGCACTTTATACAATCCAATAAATGTAGAAAATGTAGCAGGCACCCCGCTCATGATTGCTTTTGTGACTTCATTGGAAAAACACCCCTCAATTCCCATGTATATTAACAAATCATCTCTGGTGTTCGTAATAATGATATCTGATAACTGCGCCTCATTGGCCCAAGTTGAGGATGCTATTCCTATGATACAAATGAAGAACAGGATAGATTTGATATTGAATATTTTCATAAGGTTTCGGTATTCCAGCAATCTTTTCTTGTAAAAAAATTTTCTAAAAATTTGTGATGCAGTGCGTGTCCTGATTTATGAATTGTTATCAAGCCACGTACAGGCATGCCCAATAATGAAAAATCACCAATACAATCCAATATTTTATGGCGAACGAATTCATTTTCAAAACGCAGGCCATCTTCATTCAAGATTTTATCTTTATCAACAACGATTGCATTATCAAGTGATCCCCCTTTTGCCAGACCAAAATTTCGCATCATATCCAATTCATGCAAAAATCCAAATGTTCGGGCGGGTGCTATTTCTGAAGCAAACCGATCCGGAGTTATATCCAGCGAGTAATCCTGATGTCCAATTAATGGATGTTTAAAATCAATGGTACAGGCTATTTTAAAACCATTATAGGGCTCCAAACGAATCGATTTGTCACCTTCATTGATTTCAAGTGGCATTTTCATAATAAAAAAAACTTTGGGCGTGTCTTGAACACAAACCCCAGCCTGCGCAATTAAATCTGCAAATTTTGCAGCACTGCCATCCATAATCGGCACTTCGTAGGAATCCATTTCTAATGTGATATTATCAATACCCAAACCTGTTAATGCCGCCATCAAATGTTCGGTTGTTGACACAATGGCACCATCAGATCCTAAAACAGTGGCCAGACTGGTATCAACAACTTTTTGAAAAATTGCTGAAATTCTTGGTTTGCCAGGTAAATCAGTTCGGACAAAAATTCGTCCTTGATTGGGGGGGGCTGGTTTTATTGTTAAAGTTACTGTTTGGCCCGAATGAAGCCCTACGCCTTGACAGGAAACTTGCTGGGAAATTGTTTTTTGTTTTTGTTGCATTATTTCGTTCTTTCATGGCGATTAAGGAATACTCGAAAAATAAGTTCCCCATTTACTTATGTGCCAGCCCGATGTAGGGGCGAACCTTATGTTCGCCCTCGAACGAATAACGTTTTCGTTCCTATGTACGATGGGCGAACACAAGGTTCGCCCCTACACGTTATTGGCACATAAGTAAATGAGGAATTTATTTTTCGAGTATTCCTAAGTAATACTTGATGTTTAGGAAAACTCGAAAAATAAGTTCCCCATTTACTTATGTGCCAGCCCGATGTAGGGGCGAACCTTATGTTCGCCCTCGAACGAATAACGCATTCGTTCCTATGTACGATGGGCGAACACAAGGTTCGCCCCTACATCGGGCTGGCACATAAGAAAATGAGGAACTTATTTTTCGAGAATTCCTAAGTGAGTCAATAATAATACGAAATTGATGTATTGTAAAGTTCTAAATATGAGTGGGGGAACGAAAGGGCGTATGAAGCTGGTGATTAAAAAACGTAAATGTCAACGATGATCCTTTCAATCATGCCTCATCAGAATACTTATTTTTTATGTCTAAAATTTTCTTTTTATTTTTCAGGAATAAATCAACAATATCAGCATCAAAATGTTCCCCTTTCTCATTGATTAGCAACTGAATGGCATCATCCACAGTCCATGCTTTTTTATAAGGCCGCACTGAAGTTAAGGCATCAAATACATCTGATACAGCAGCAATTCTACCTTCCATGGGAATATCTGTTCCAGACAGGCCATTTGGATACCCTTTACCATTCCATTTTTCATGATGAGTCAATGCAATTTTTTCGGCCAACCGGCACAGATCAGAATCTATATTTGAAAGGAGCTGTGCGCCAATGTCAGAATGCGTTTTCATAATCTCAAATTCTTCCTGATTCAGCTTACCGGGCTTGAGCAAAATAGCATCAGGTATACCAATTTTACCAATATCATGAACGGCACTGGCATGCTGGAGTTGGTCACAATCATCATCATTCATTCCTACTGCTTTACCTAAAATACGAGAAAAATGACTCATTCGAATGATATGCATGCCTGTTTCATTATCTCGATAATCTGCTGCTCTTGCCAGTCGTTTAATTGTTTCATAATGTGCACCGCGCAATTGATTATGAATGATTTTCAATTCATTGATCGCATGATGCAGCTTTTTCGTTCGATCAAGAACAGCCATTTCTAAGTTGGTTTGAAGAATTTTCAGTTCTGTATGTGTTTTTATACGAGCTGATAGTTCGGCATAATTGAATGGTTTGGAAACATAATCTACAGCCCCCAGATTGAATCCCTTAACAATATCCTCCGGGTCTGTTTTTGCAGTAATAAAAATAATGGGAATTTTTTGCGTTTCTGGATTGCTTTTAAGGCGTTCACACACTTCAAAACCACTCATTTCAGGCATCATAATATCCAATAGAATGAGATCCGGTTTTTTTTCTTCAACCATTTCCAAAGCGACTTTTCCATTTGTCGCTGCCATGATTGAATAATTTTCTACCTGAAGTCTTTTTCCTAATATTTGTAGATTAATCGGTTGGTCATCAACAATTAAAATTGCTGGCTTTATTTCCATTCTTTGCTCCATCAAAAATATTTCTTTTTTTTCCCTCTATATCAAATAATTTTGAAAACATGTTCCAATCTTTTTGCAACATGACAATATCAAATGAATCAATGTGATCCAATAATCTATTACTGTATTCCTGTATGGGTTTGCAAGAAAAATGAGACGCCTGTTCTCTTAAATCAATTGACCATTGTTTCATATCATCTATGTAAAGCTTTTGTTGATAATTCATCCATTTAGGATAAAACACGTTAATTAGAATTTTTTTGAATGCTGGAGTATTATCGATGATAGCAGGACATAAGGTAATAAGAGACAAATTATTATCACTATTTTTGATAATACCACTTTTTATTGAATATGGAATGTGATGCATTAATTCGGTAACAATTAAATTTTTATGAAAAGGCTTTTTAATATAAGAAAACCCTTCTTTTTCAATTTGATCAAGGGTTTCTTGAAAAACAGAAGCAGTAATAATGACAATGGGTATCTTGCATAATTCGGGGTCCTTTTTAATGATTCTGGCAGCTTCATAGCCATCAAGTTCAGGCATATGATAATCCATAAAGATGAGATCCGGTTGATGCAATTTAGCCATTTCAATTGCAGAATTACCATTACCTGCTTGCAATATTTCAAAGCGAAAGGCTCTGAGGTACTGTGACAAAACAAAGCGGTTGGATGATATGTCATCAACAACAAGAATTTTTGTGTCTTCTTTAAATGTGATACTGTTCAAATCCATTGGTTTTATTTCTGTTAACTTTGTTTGTTTTTCACTTTCAGTATTATCAAACAAGTTTAACAAAACTTGAACAGAGGATCTGATCGCGTTTAAGAATTTTTTTTGTTGGGGATCAGTAATCAGATCTGAAAGTATTTCAGAAAAACCAAGAATGGCGTTCATAGGTGTTCTGATTTCATGACCCATTTGGGCCAAAAATTCTGATTTGGACAGGCGGTTTTTTTTGGACTCGTGTTTTGCTATATACATATTTGAAACATCATGACCAATGCATAATAAGCCAGTAACAGTACCATCTGAATCTTTTAATATTCTGTCATACCATGAAATAGCAATCTCTTTACCCGACTTTGTGACAATGGGACTGATATTTCCGCGTGTATGAATATTGTTTATAGCTTTAAAAAATAATTGTCTTGTTTTTTCCTGAGCATTTTCTGGTAAAAATGTCTTGAACCAGTCCTTATTCTTAATCTCAGATAATGCATATCCGGTAATCTTTTCCATGTAAGGGTTGACCATTTCAATGCAGCCCTGATTATTTAAGAGTACAATGATGACCGGAGCTGTTTGAATAATCAATTCATTCAATTGCCTTTCAGATTGGAATTGTTTTTGCTTTTTCATATGTTCATGATTTATTACTTTACTCTTTTGATTGGATATATTTAGCGATTCACAACATGGATCCATCTCTTTTTGATTGTTTTTTTCTGACAATTTATTATGCATTTGCTTCATAGAAATGTAATGTTCTCCTGGTACATATTTTAATTTGACATCCTTAATTAGCATATTCTATGCCATTTATGCATTAAAAACACGCTTTGTTTTTATGATTATTCACTCCCAGTTCCAAAGTCCTGGTCGCTCTTTTATGTCAACAGTTTTTGGAACAGGCTCTTTCAGGTCAATGAACATATAATAACCTGCCTGTAGCAGCATTTGCTTAAATTTCATAAGATCCAGCCGCCAGTTTGGAAAAATCCAATGAAGATGGTCATCATAAAGGCTGTACCAGGATTTTTCTCCTTTAGGGCTTATAAAAGGTTGATTGGGCCGAATCTCTGATGGGGGAATGCGAGAAATACAAAGCGGCCACAACCCTGATGTCACAATTCCTAAAGGCAAGTCAGATTTTTTGGGAATTGAAAAAATGTCATTTTTAGAAAGTTCAGGACTGATAATAACTCCAGAAAATTTTTGCTTTGCAAGCAGTTTAATTTCATAGGTGTTACTGATATTACAAAAAGGACCTGCCCATAAGTGACACTTTGAGGTATTAAAAAAGACCGCCTGCCAGACTGCATTCACAACAAATTTTCTGGCACCATTCTGCCAGATTTCTGAAATACGTCTTTCCCATTGTCGTTCATGTTCAGGCCAAATTACCGGCGGAAGCCACCACCAAATACTTGATAAGACTTTTTTTGATTTATTTTCGACATTTTTTCTGGATAACCAGGCAGCGACTTGTTGTCGATTCCCTTTTTTACCATCAATGTGACGAAAAACACTGATATCCAGAGTGTTACGATATACACCGCCAGATCGTTTTGAGCGGGTGGGGTTATTTTTGTGAACAAATTCTGATGATTGCTCATTCTTAATTGATGGCAGTTGATCGGCCAATGCCTTAATTTTTTCCATGAGTGATGGATCTTTTCGATCAATTAAAAATACAGTGGTTCCAATTTCAGGTAATCGGGCGCCAGATTTTTTTTGAAAAAACCATTTTCCCCCTTTAGGAATAGATTGTTTCATAATTTGGACATGATGCCCTTTTTGATCTTCATAACCAATACGCAGGCGATCACCTGGAAAAATCGGCTCTTTTGGAGAAAAACAACGATTATTAGATTGTTTTCCGATGACTTTTGCAATTTTATAACCTGATCCGGTGTCTTGTTCTGTGGATATGGGATGATATTGTCGCTGGGGTAAAAAATAATAATGCGTACCATGACGCCCCAGGGCGTATTCGAGCAGTGCCAACGCCTTTTTCTTTTGTTCGGGCGAATCTCCCTGATCTCTCAAAATTTTATATGCTAGGGTTGTATGATAAACATAATGTGCTCCTTTCTTGCGACCTTCAATTTTCCAGGCACGGATACGCGGCATTTTTAAAAGGGTCTTCACCAAAACATCCAAACATAAATCTGCACAAGAAAAATATCGTTTGTTATGCCCCTTGTAGTTGTAAAGTCTGCGACAGGGCTGCACACATTGGCCCCGCAAACCGCTTTTTCCACCTAAAAAGCTGCTCCAGTAGCATCTTCCCGAAACACCATAGCACAAAGCACCATGAATAAAGACTTCCAAATACATCTTTTTTGAGCATGCATTGGCCATACTTTTTATTTCTTCAATGGTTAATTCTCTGGGCAATACCACGCAGTCTATATCAATACAGCCTTGAATCCATCTTAAAGCCTGAAAAAAGCTGACATTGGCCAAAGTAGAAAGATGAATTTCACCCTTAAATCCTTGAGATCGTGCCAGATGGATAATAGATAGATCCTGAATAATCAATGCATCAGGTTGAATTGTATGAATTATATTTCCAAGCCATCGGTCCAGGCCCAAAATATCAGACTCTCGAATCATGCTGTTTAGAGTAAGGTATACAGCAACATTTTTATCATGAGCCAGTGATGTCAACGCTGCCAGTTCTTCAACATTGAAATTTTGTGCCTGCATGCGGGCAGAAAAAGATTTTAAGCCGCAATAAATGGCATCTGCGCCTGCTGATAAGGCCGCAAGGAAAGCGTCGCGATCGCCGGCAGGCGCTAGAATCATTGGACGAAAGGGTGTTTCAGTCATTGATGGATCCAATTAGTTGTGAAATATCATTGATATTATTTTCAATAAGATAATTGCGAATTCCTTCGACAATGTCCATTGTAACGCGCGTATCAATAAAATTGGCTGTACCAACCTGAATGGCACACGCGCCAGCAATTAAAAATTCAAGGGCATCAGAAGTGGTCATAATTCCTCCAATACCAATCACCGGAATGGAAACAGACTGCGCAACCTGGTAGACCATCCTGAGTGCGACCGGTTTGATTGCAGGTCCAGATAATCCGCCAATTGTATTTGCCAGCACAGGCTTTCTGGTCTTTATATCAATAGCCATTCCTGTCAATGTGTTAATTAACGAGATCGCATCTGCACCCGCATCTGTAACTGTCCTGGCAATATGTACGATATCTGTAACATTGGGTGATAATTTGACAATCAAAGGTTTTATTGTGTTTTTTCGAATTGTATGAATGACCGAATATGCCAAATCAGGGTCAGTACCAAAAGCAACGCCGCCAGCCTTCACATTGGGGCACGATATGTTCACCTCCAAAGCGGCAACATTATCTAAATGCGTCATTCTTTCAGCCAGCAATGCGTATTCATCAAAGGTTTTACCATAAATATTGGCAATTACCGGTGTATCAAACTGACTTAAAAAAGGCAGTTTTTTTTCAACAAAAGCATTCAGTCCAATATTTTCAAGCCCAATGGCATTAAGCATACCGCAAGGTGTTTCCACAATTCGTGGCGGTGGATTGCCTGGATTGGGTTCCAGGGATAGACCTTTTACAACAATGGCCCCCAGTTGATTTAAATCAACAAATGGCGCAAATTCCTGGCCATAACCAAAAGTGCCCGATGCTGTCATTACCGGATTTTTTAATGTCAGGTCGGATGCTATTGTAACATCTAATTTGGGTTCAATGGTCTGTTTCATTCTGTAATTCACGCTGTATTTGATGAACCCAATCTGGAAACACCGGATCTTTTATCTGATCACTGATCTGAATGTAAGTTTTGATATCCAGTATGGGGCTTCCATCCAATGCTTCCAGACCTTTGACATGAAGAATATTCTTTTGTCTTTTAAGTAATTCAACAGTTGAAATTAAAATCGAATTCGGGCGTCTGGGAGACCGGGTGGCAAATATCCCTTGAATGGGCAGATCTTTTCGCCCCATCGGATGAACTTTTCTCAAGGTGTGTTGTTCTTCTGTCAGTAAATGCGGCCAGTAAATTACAACAATATGAGAAAAATTTTCAACACCATCCAACATCTCTTCATATGCAGGATCAATGATCAATTCCGAAAGAATTTGTTTTATTTGTTTAAATTTTAATTGGTTCTGTCGCTTTCTTTCGGCAACATCTAAATTTTTTTGAAATGTTGTATGCTTGATTTCGTTTTTTACATAACCAATTGGTTTAAATTTAATATCCATTTTATTATCCATTTATTTTACCTGTGATTAAATCATTGTTACTATGCCGTCTCTCGCATCCATTTCCAGATGTCCCACTGAATTAAATGTTTCGAGACAATATTTGTTATTTGAATGGTAAAAAGATGTTATCGAGCAATTATAGATGTTCCATGCCAATGTCAAAGCTGAAATGGGTGATAATCCGAGAATCAAATGCATGGAAACCGCAATGAAACCACCTGAAGTAAAAACAATGGCGATATCATCCTTGTTTAGTTTTTCAGTAACAGCGTTAATTCCCTGTATCACGCGGTTTGTATAAGATTCAAACGATTCTATGTTGCCTGTGTGATCATTTTTATGAATCCAACATTCGATCAGTTCTGAAAAAATACGTCTAAATGTTGAATAATCTGTAAGTGCTTTGTCAACATCCTTTGCGATTGATGGCTTTTCTGTTAATAATTCTGGGAGAAAGCAGTCAATTATGCCTTGATAATCAAATTCATTAAATGTGGGATCATTAATCGTTTCTGTATTATAACCGGCATTTTTTTTTACAATTTCAGCAGTTCTTTGTTGTCGTATTAAACTGCCTGAATAAATTGTTGCGGGATAAATACGCGCCTGTTTGAAAAAGTTACCGGTGACTTGAGCCTGGTATTCTCCCAGGTCAGAGAGCTGATCATAATCAGTTTCCAAAAAACCTGCTTTGCCATGACGTATGAGTATAATTTTTCCCATGTTTATATCCTTTGGAATGCTCTGAAAATATTTCACCCCTTCATAATATCTTAATCAGTATAATTGTAATATTATCCGCTCCGCCTGCACGTTTGGCCAAACGCACAAGTTCTCTGCAAGCACGTTGCAGTTGTCCGGAATGAGATGTGATTATCGAAAAAATCTGTTTATGAGACAGCATATCATATAAACCATCAGAGCATAAAAGAAACATATCGTCCGGTTGAATCAGTTCTGCCCATGTAAACACCCGCAATCGATTATCAACACCAATGGCCTGACTTAAAACATTTCGTGCTTTACAATTATTTGCTTCATCTTGTGAAAAAATTCCATGTTCTACCAAAGTCTGAACTTCAGTATGATCTTGGGTCACCTGATCCATGTCATGCCCTCGAATCAAATACACGCGTGAATCTCCAACATGAGCAATCCAAGCTTTTTGTTTCCGAATAATTAACGTTGTAAGCGTGGTTCCCATACCATTGAAATCTGATACTTTCATTGATTGAAGCAAAATATTTTCGTTAATTTGATAAAATAGACCTTTCAGATGATCCCACATCGTTTCTTCAGATAAATCTGTCCGAGAATAATATTTTAACAATGCCTGACAAGCCATATTACTGGCAATTTCCCCTGCATTATGCCCCCCCATGCCATCAGCAATGGTAAATAAACTGCCATATGAATCAATATCAAACGCTTCTGGATTGTGGTCAAATGTTCTGTAAATCAATGCATCTTCATTATGCATCCGAACAGACCCATTGTCTGTGATATAAGCATATTGAAGCATTTTGTTATTTTCTCCAAAATTCGGGAAGAATTAAAATAATTATTGTATAAATTTCAAGACGTCCTAAAAGCATACACCATACGAGCAACCATTTTCCCAGTGCAGGTAAGCTTGCATAATTATCTGTTGGGCCCACTGAACCAAGTCCTGGACCAATATTTCCAATGGCTGATGCAACTGCTGAAAATGATGTGACCAGATCAACGCCCAATGATGCGAGTAAGACCGAACTGATGGCAAACAAACCGACAAAAAGTCCCAAAAATCCGAGCACACTACTGACAACCTCTGATGAAACCGGCTTGTGGTTCACTTTGATCTGACTGACAGCTCTCGGATGTATTAAAGAAATCAGTTCTTTATAACAATATTTAAAACAAATCATAATCCGAAGACATTTCATGCCACCACCTGTGGAACCGGCTGAAGCGCCGATAAACATGCTTAACAGCAAGATGATTTGTGTCATAGATGGCCATAATTCGTAGTCTGCTGAACCATATCCAGTGGTTGTTACAATTGATACGACCTGAAATGATGCATACCGAAAGGCCTGGCCAATACTCTCATATATTGGATAGATATTGATGGTAACGATGATAATGAGAATCAGAACAAAACTGATAAAAAATCGACATTCAGAATCTTTCCAAAAAGTGATCGGCTTTCCAATCAATGCCTGATAGTGTAATGAAAAATTGATTCCCGCCAAAAGCATAAATATTGTAATAACTGTTTCAATGTAAACACTATCATAGGCCGCAACAGATGCATTCATGGTTGAAAACCCGCCTGTTGGCATGGTTGTAAATGCATGATTGAGTGCATCAAACAAACTCATGCCGCCAAACAACAGAAAAAATACCTCAGCAAGAGTTATTCCAGCATAGACTTTCCATAAAATCATGGATGTATCTCGAATGCGTGGTTTGAGTTTATCTGGAACAGGACTGGGCACTTCAGCTTTATACATCTGCATACCGCCAACACCCAAGAGTGGCAATATTGCCAGGGATAATACAATAATCCCCATGCCGCCCAACCATTGAATAAAACTGCGCCATAGAAGCAAACTGCTGGGAACAGCCTCAATGTTTGTCATCACAGATGCCCCTGTTGTAGTTATTCCAGACACTGATTCAAAAAAAGAATCAGTAAATGTATCAAATGCATGTCCAAAATAAAAGGGTAATGCACTGAAAAAACCGGCTGCAATCCAACCCATTGCCACAATAGCAATGCCTTCTCGTGGGCTTATATGATCATTTTCTTGAAAACGAAATCCATAATACAACAACAAACCAACTGTTTCGGTAATTGCTGCGGCTATTAAAATGGGTCTACTGGTATTATCTTGCGAGATGAAACTGCATATCAATGGAATAATCATTGTCAGTCCCAAAAAAATGGAAAGAATGCCTACAAAACAAAGTATATAACGCCATCGCATAATAAGATCCTTAATTGTTATGTATTCCCAATTATCAAGTTTTGAGTAACTATATAAAAAGTTATTTATCACAATTTTAATCAGACTTCAAGAAAACATAAACAATTCTGAATAAATGTTTTATTCTTGATTTTATTGAAAACAACTGATATGAACTCTTGTCAAATATGGTGATATTCATCTGAGTGATTATTTCATAATTCACAAATATATTTACAAATCGAGAGGAGCAATTTCATGAAATTGGTTGTGCGCTATCAAATAAAAATTTACACAATGATAATCATTGCAATCGTACACATTTTACCGGCATATTCAGAAACAATGCATTCGAATCCATATTTGGATTTAGGAATATTTGCTTTTGAAGAAAACGATTTTGCATCAGCAATTGCGCATCTGAAACGTGCCATGCTGAATCAACCTGATAATCCAGTAGTTTATCATTTTTTGGCCAAAACGTATCAAAAAATGAAACGATACAAGGAAGCCGGACATTATTATGAACAGGCATTTCAATTAAACCCTGACCTTGAAGATTTGAGGTTTGATCGGGGATATTTCAATTATTTAAACCAAAACAATGCCAATGCATTAAAAGATTTTGCTCAGGCTGTCACACAAACCCCAGATAATCTGATGGCGCAATACTACGCGGGAATTTGTGCATTCAAATTGAACCAGTATGACACCGCACTTAAATATTTTTTGATATGTGCCAGACAAAACAGCAATGTTAAAACACATTGTGAATACTACGCAGCAGTCTGTTATTTTCAATTGGGAAAACCGGCACAATCGCACGAACTATTTCACAAAATCGCGTTGTCTTCTCAGAGCAGAACGTTAAAAAAAAATGCAAAAAAATGGTTGACAATAATTCAATCAAATCCATCAATGATTCGTCCATATCATCTTAACCTTGATATTACAACAACATATGATTCAAATATTAAGCTGGCTTCATCAGAAAGTGATATTGACGACAAAGACGATTTATTGGTACGTACACGTATCAATGGAAAATATAATTTCGTACAGTCGCCCATTTTTATTATGGGAGTCGAATATACTCATTTTCAATCAATGCATGTAGATTTTTCTGAATTCACCATTACCAGTAGTACTGGAAGTTTTTATATCATGTCCAATAAAAAGAACACAACGCATTCCTTTTATCTGAGACCACAGCATATATGGTTAGATAACATCAGCTATTCAAGTAATCAAGGCCTCGAATATGACATAAAATGGCAGAAAAGCAAATATCTTAAGTTATTGGCTAATTTTGAATATTCAATTTTCAATAATTTTCTTGACAATGATTATGATGGACAGGCCATCAATTTTGATTTTGGAATAGAACGTACATTTCAAGAAAATGAGAATCTTTCAATAATAACAGGTATTGCGATACTTAATAAAAATACAGATGGCAAAGATAAGAAATTTCAAGCAGGAAAGTTTGGCCTGGAGTTAAAATATCAGGACAAACAATTAAAATGGATTATTGGTGGAAGTTACTCAGTAAAGCATTTTATGCATGAGGATATCAGCTTTCAGGAACGTCGGGAAGACGATATGATCAGATTGCTTACACAGTTTGCATTTATCGATTATACAGTTCAACCAGTTTTTCAATTAGAACATCTGGTCAATAGTTCGACGATTCAATCATATGATCATAAAAGATCAGTTATCAGTATGTCGTTAAGATATTTTTATTAATATTTGAAAGTATTAGGAGATATGATGTCAATAAAACAAATCAGTTTTACAGTGATCGTGATTTTCTTTTTGTTCAGTGTGGCAAATGCACAAATTCCATCTGGATTAACCATTGAAAACAATTATGCGCCGGGTTTTGGATTATCTATTGGTAAGGTCTTTATGCTTGATGGTTCAGCGATAGTCGTGCATGAAAACCAGAATGTGGGTTATAACGTTTTCAAGGGCATGCTTCTTTATCAGAAAGATACATTGTATACCAAACAGCCCGGGCGCCTTTTATTAAATATGCAGGATGGCAGTCAATTGACAGTCGGCTCCCAATCACAACTCACATTAAATAAAATCCAACTGATGCCCAAGAAAAAAATTCGAAAATCGTTTATCAGCATGCGTCGCGGCAAAGCACGTTTCAATGTTCGCAAGCTGTCCAAATATAAAAAAACTGATTACAAAATAAAAACACAAACAGCGCTTATAGGTGTTCGAGGCTCTGACTTTATTGTTGCTGCCAGCCGCACCAGTACTTCTGTAACGACCTTTGAGAAAACTAAATTAGAGGTTCTTGGTCTTGCAAAACCGCATTTACCGCCGACATTATTAAATGATTTTCAGCGCGTCCATGTTGACACAGGAGATCGGCCATCAGATATTGAACATGTTTCACCCGAAGAAATCAATCAGTTAAGATCTGAATTCAAATATTCATCTAAACCCATTGATAATAAAAAAACTCAAAGTGATCCTAAGAATGAAACAGAGTCAGAATCAGAATCAGAATCAGAATCAGATTCAGATTCTGATTCAGAGTCAAAGTCAGATCAATCAGAGTCAGATCAGTCAGAGTCAGATCAGTCACAACAGTCAGGCGATTCTGAAACAGATAAGGAATCAGAGAATAAAACACAACAAGAGGCATCTGTGATGATACCCACCGGTGAAATTGTTGATCCCTCCTCAATGGAACAGGCACAACCACCAGAGAATCACGACAATTTTGTTAGTAATGGTCCAAATACACAGAATCAAGATAATGACGAAACTGATGATCAAAATCAGAATATTTACGAACAGATTCACGAAAAAGCAGTCATGCTGCCTTCATTTCCTGAAACGCCAAAATAAACAAAGGACAAAAGGGCACATTCCCAAAAAGTCGGAAATTCGGTTTTTTAGCCTTGAAAGGGGCGGCAACATACCAGCCCATAGCCGTCAGGCTAAGTAACCCCTCTCGTTCCCACGCTCTGCGTGGGAATGCATCTTGGACGCTCTGCGTCCTCTGTATTGGACGACCGAGATACGAGCACAGGGGACGCAGAGCGTCCCATAAGCATTCCCACGCAGAGCGTGGGAACGAGTGTTCATGCGAGTTTGCCTTAACCTGACAGCTATGTGTTGCCGCCTTTTCAGGGCTAGGAAAACAATTGTCCGACTTAGGAATGCTCGAAAAATAAATTCCTCATTTACTTATGTGCCAGCCCGATGTAGGGGCGAACCTTGTGTTCGCCCATCGTACATAGGAACGAAAGCGTTATTAGTTCGAGGGCGAACATAAGGTTCGCCCCTACATCGGGCTGGCACATAAGTAAATGGGGAACTTATTTTTCGAGTTTTCCTTATTGAGAATGCGCACTAAGGAGAAACCCTATGGATAAAAATTTTCTTGAACTCTTTGGTAACATCCTCATAGGCGCTTCCAAAGGCAAAAAGCAGGTCGATGAAACATTGCGATGGGTACAAAAGAGCGTTTCAGCATCAGCGACAAGTGTATCTGAACTACCGGCAATGTTTAAAAAGTTTTATGGTCTTGACCAGCTCTCCGAGCGGAGCA
>Ga0272440_1001509_pt1 | contig 18926 bp, 11 predicted proteins | sample SSMMMBAug17_FD_192440 | JGI IMG/M metagenome (GOLD analysis project Ga0272440, IMG submission 192440) | Marine sediment archaeal communities from Little Sippewissett salt marsh, Falmouth, MA, United States - SSM-MMB-Aug17 | ecosystem: Environmental > Aquatic > Marine > Wetlands > Sediment ...
ATCCGCATCACCAAACTGGTTTTCAATAAATGAAATGGTTAATGTATCATTCACAATGCTTGCTGATATTAATGCGGGATCACTGTTTGTTAAAATTGTTTTGGTTATTTCTGTGTCATCAATATCTAAAAAAACATTTGTCAGGTCAATTGTCTGATTGTTGGCATCTTCATTGACTGTAATATCTGATATTTCGTTTGCAACGAAGGGTGAATCGTCAACTGCGTTAACTGTAATTGTAAAAGTGTCAGAAACACTTTTTCCATTGGATACGCCCTTAATTGTGATTTCTGCGTTTCCATTCTGATTATCCATAAATAAAAGGATTAGTGAATTATTATTTATCGTTGCAGAAATGAGTGTTGGGTTACTATTGGATTGAATAGATGTAATAATTTGAGAATCATCATTGTCACTATCTGAAAACACCGGGCTTAGATTAATGGATTGCGATAAAGCATCTTCATTCACAACAATATCATTTATGGCTTGAGCAATAAAAGGCCCTTGATCTGGATCCGCAATTGTCATTGTAATCGGTTCTGCGAACAAACTATAGCCCAAATGTGTACTGTTTGGTGTAATTCGAATAATTGACTGGTTGCCGAAAGATAAATCATTATTCGTTGTAAAGCGGAGCGTACAAAGCGTTATTGGAAGAGATTCGTTTGGCCATTGTGTATTGTGATCATACCAGGCAATAGACAATGTTTTGTCTGTAGCAGAATCACCATCATCATCATTGACAGATTCATCAGAAATATATGGACCAATTGCTCCGGTTGATGAATACATCAACGTTGGACTGGCAAAAAAATCTGAATCGTAATGAATATTTATGCCAATGCCGTTGAGATGTGTATAATTATTGGATACAGAATACACAAGATTGATGTTAAAGCATTGTCCAGTATAAGCGTTTACTGTGGATGGCACTGACGAAACAATTTGATTGTTCGATAATGCCCAACCGGTATTAATCGTTGACAAAAATATGAGTATACATATCCAAAAACCGAAATAATTTTTATATTTGGTTGTCGTATTCAAAGGAACCTCCTGTTATTTAAGTTTTCATTTATTGGCTGGATATTTCCAAGCCTGGAAATGAATTTTGTATTCTTTGTATTAGCAACAATTGTGCCTTAGGATATCTTGGAAAATAAGTTCGGATGCATTCTAAAAAAAGGCAGCATTTTTTGAGAATGAACCCATAAACTCCACATTTTCTAAACAATATCCGTGTTGAACAACTGGGGCTCAAAATGGGGAAATTTTTTTCAGCGCTTTTCTTAATGAATTCCATACAATTTGGGTTGAAATCGTGACTGTCGATGTTTCATCATGAATGGCTTGGACTGGTCAGACAAGTCAGACATGTTTAATTTGTCCAACTTTTTCAATTAAGGAACCTATTTTTCGAGCATTTCTTCGCATGAATGTAAAAAATATAAACAGGTTGGCGTCGTGTCGATAGCTATACTTAGCATATCGTATTATTGTTTTATAATCTTGAATATTGATTGGGTCGGACCAAGCCAACCCATTAAAATTTAGAAATTATCATTCCAAAAAAGGCTATTTTTCCCCTCTATAATGCACTTTTTACTATCAAAAAGAGCGTTATAGGCTAATTTTCTGACACAAAAAAAGATTTTTTATTAATTATTTAAACAAGTTATCTTGGTCCGACCCTCGGGCAGGTTATACTTGAGACCGATCCAAACTTCGATACTGAATCGCTTCTGCAATATGCTGGGGTTGAATAACATTCATTTGATCTAGATCAGCAATTGTCCGCGCAATTTTAATAATCCGATGAAATGCTCGGGCAGATAGTCCTAGCTTATCTGAAGCTGTTTCAAGTAATTTGTATGAGGCTTCATCAAGTTGACAATGCTGTTGCAAAAGTTTTTGAGACATTTGCGCATTGCAATGAATTTTTTCTTTCCTGAATCTTTCTGCTTGAATCAGTCTTGCATCTGCCACACGTTTGCGAATTACATCTGATGATTCACTTTGCGCCTTATTTTTTAATTCTTTATAGGAAACTGCCGGCACATCAACATGAATATCAATACGATCCATCAAAGGGCCAGATATTTTACTTCGATAGCGGTGGATTTGTTGAGAAGAACATCGACAATCATGGTTGGGATCCCCAAGGTATCCACAAGGACATGGATTCATGGCTGCAACCAGTGTAAAAATACTGGGATATGTTACACTGATGGCGGCACGCGATATTGTGACCGATTGATCTTCAATAGGCTGTCGAAGAACTTCTAAAACATTTTTTTTGAATTCAGCCAGTTCATCCAAAAATAAAACACCATTGTGCGCCAGACTAACTTCTCCAGGTTTTGGTGAATGCCCACCGCCAATCAATCCGGCATCAGAAATGGTATGATGTGGGGAGCGGAAAGGGCGTTGCGTCACCAAAGCGTCAGTTTTTTTTAACATGCCTGAAACACTGTAAATTTGAGTTGTTTCAATGGCTTCATCAAAGCAAATAGGGGGGAGAATGGTTGATAAGCGTTTGGCCATCATTGTTTTACCTGAGCCAGGGGGGCCAATCATAATCACATTGTGTCCACCTGATGCAGCGACTTCAAGGGCGCGCTTCACATTTTCCTGGCCTTTGACTTCGGAAAAATCATTTACATTGCTCGCCTGTTGATTAAAAAGATTTTGGATATCAACCTTAGTTGGGGCAATTTCAGTGATGCCTCTGCAATAATCCACCAGTTCTTTGAGATGATCAATCCCAAGAACAGTAAGATCTTCAATAACCGCTGCTTCATGAGCATTGGCTTTTGGCAAAATGACCCCTTTCAGCCCTGCATGTTTTGTTCCAATTGCCATTGGCAATGCGCCATTGACTGGTTTAACTCTGCCATCCAATGACAATTCGCCCAAAAACAAAAACTGATCCATCAATTCCCAGGATATGACGTTGGTCGCAGCCAAAATTCCGGCTGCAATGGGAAGGTCAAAACCAGTGCCTTCTTTTCGAATATTTGCAGGGGCCAGATTGACAGTGATCCGCTCATAAGGAAAATAATAACCAGAGTTTCCTATGGCTGATTTAACCCGATCTCTACTTTCCTTAACAGTCGCTTCAGGTAACCCTACCATTGTAAAAGCAGGTAATCCATTGGATATATCTACTTCCACTTCTACGACATGCGCTTCAATTCCAATAATCGCACAAGATAGAATTTGAGATAACATGTTTAAAAAGATCCTTTTTTTTTGCTTTCATTCATATGTATTTTTTTGGGGAATTCTCAACACCTGACCATCGTAAACACGTAAGTCGTCAGTCATATGGTTTATTGCCGCAATACTTTCAAATGGAACACCTGTTTTTTCAGCAATTGACTTTATTGTCTCACCCGGTTTTACTTTGTAGTAGTAGTCAATAATAAGATGTTCATTCTTTAGTTGACGTATTCGCGCGATTGCTTTTTGATGATCATTTGTCTGCAAATTTGAATCAATATTCTTTTGCGATTCCCCTTGAGGTACGAACAACACCTGTCCGGGTTGAAGGTTTTGATTTTTTAGATGATTCACCTTTTTTAATTGATCAGCAGATACCCCCATGGCTTCTGCAATATCCCACAGGCTGTCACCGGGTTTAATGGTATATTTTTTCCATAAAGTTGTCCCATAACGACTGATATAACTTTTTTCTAAGTTTTGTTTTTCTTTGCGTGATGTTACTGTTCGGGCAATTGTTGTTTGTTTTGCCACCTTATTATTGAATAATTGAAGAGGAATGCGTAAACTTTGGCCAGGATAAATATAATTACCTGGCGAAAGATTATTGATACGTCTTAATGTATGTTTATCAACGCCGAATTTTTTTGCAATATGCCAGACAGAATCCCCCTTTTTTACACGATATTTCATGAATTTTTTTTTTATGTTTCGTTGTGTTTTTACAAATTGTGGTTTTTTGGTAGAAATCAAGTTTTTTGATGCCGGTTTTGGCTCGGAAATTTTTTGTACAACTTTTTTTTGTGGGTGTTTGACAGGCAAATCAGCGATTTTTTCCCTTGTGATACTGACCGGAAGAAAAATTGTATACAATTTGGGGATAGGTGCTTTTTGCTCAAAAAGCGATTGTTTATAAGCCGGATTTAAGGCTCTGAATTCAGAAAGGGATATGTTTAATTGTTCACAGATTTCTATTGGGCGGGCAGGAGATTCTAAAACAAAGCGTTTTCGAATTAAGGGAGTCGCCATACGTACCAGTTTGAAATATCGCCTGTAATTTTCATCAATTTCACAAGCCGCTAAAAAACAACTATAAAAGTTTTTTGACGCAAATTGAAAGGACTTGCTTTTATGTTTTTGAATAATAATCGAAATATCTCTTGATCCAGTTGAATGAACCGCTCGTTTGATCCCTGCCAGTCCATAATTGTATGCAGTAATGGCCAATGGCCAGGAATTCAGTTCTTTGTAGTTCTGTTTTAAAAGCTGCAATGCAGCTTCTGTGCTAAGAATTGGGTCTCGACGTTCATCAACATAACGATCAATATCCAGATACCTTTTTCCTGTTGTCGCCATAAATTGCCAGAGTCCAACAGCGCCTGCTTTAGATACTGCCTTAATATTAAATGAGGATTCTACATGGGGGAGATAGGCCAATCGCAAAGGAAGGTTTTGTTGTTTGATCATTGCAAAGATTTCATCAATATACATTCCTGACTGTTCCAGACCTTTCAGAAAACTTTCACGTAAACCCTTTTGAAACCGAATCCGGCCAATCGCTTTTGAAATGTCCCTCACTGATGAATAATCCTGAAACAATGCGATCATACGATTTTCTTCATGGGTACGTTCTTTTGCAGGCTTTGTTGGTAAATGTCTAAGAATATCTTGTATTCTTCTTTTGTATTGATCAACATAATTATCAAGCGATTCTCCCCAGCGATCTCCAATTCTAATGCGCTGATAAATAATTAATGGATATTTGCGGTCATGAATTAAACCTTCATTCGTAGATACATCTGTATACACTTTTTTCCAGAATAAAACATTATCTGCTAAAAAGGAAGGAATGGGAAAAAAAGCATCTTGAGATGCACAAGGGGATGCAGGCATAAAGCATGTCAAACAAACAAATAAACAAAAAAAAAGGATATACTCACTTTTTTTTCGTTCAAATAGTATCATTGTGTTACCTCGTTTTCTACAATCTTTATTTTAAATGAATCTGCAAGTAACTGTAAAGATTTCTGGGCATTTTCAAACTGGTACGAATTGATGTCACGTACCATTTTATTAAGATAGCGTTTGGCTGCTAACGGAATTGAGCATTGATTCAATTCACTTTCAAATTCCTGGATCTTATCTTTTATTTCAGAATCAGAATCTACCAATAGTTTGTTCAATATAGAAAATTTATCCTGAATGGTTTGAGGAATTTGTGTAAAGGACGCGGCAGATTTTTCAGGGCTTTCATTTTGAATGACATACCGAATACCATAAACAATTCGGACAATGATATCTTCAATGACATCAATGACTTTCTGGATTTGCTCATAACGTTTTTCAGTTGCGTAAATTTCCAAATTTTTTGCCGCATCAAGCAAAGAATCTGATGCCAGATAATTTGCAACACCTTTTAGTGTATGTGCTTCTATTTTCAACTTCTCCAGATTTTTTGACAGAAATGCATCTTTGATCTTTGATAAATAATCCTGATAGTCCTGGTAAAACTTTTTTAGAATCCTGACAAAGAGTTCCATATTTCCTGATAGGCGTTTTAGGGCTGTCTGTGCATCAATATCAGCAATCTTTAGAACTGTACTTTCAATATCAATATCCTTTTTGGGGTTAATAATGGACTGAATAGCGTCATTTAATCGTTTGGCTTCAACCTGAAAGGAGTTGAATGCAGGCTGAATCTTTGCAGTATCTTGATTATTGATGGCTTTTTCCAATTCCAATGAACAATCTCTCATGGGAATGGCAGAAAGGCTGCTGGCAAGCCCCTTAATCGTATGAGTGAGGCGGTGGGCATCGCTGTAATTTTTCTGATCCAAAGCAGTTTTAATATCCTGGTCAACATGTTCGTATTCATCAAAAAATCGTTTCAGCAGTCTTTTATATAATTCTTTTTGCCCGGACAAGCGTTTGATCGCATCATCCATATCAAGAACCTTCTGAGCCTCTCCACTCTTTTGATCTGTGAACACCAATTCTTTTTTTGCAATGCTTTGTTTTTCTTTTCTTTTGAAAAAAACCCATTGATCTACCTTTTCAATAAGAGAATCCAGGGAAAGAGGCTTTGAAATATAGTCATCCATACCTGCGCCAATGCAGTTTTCTTTGTCACCATTCATTGCATGTGCGGTCATGGCAATAATTGGTAGTCTTGTTTTTTGTATATCGGTTATGGATAAAAAGGATGTTTCAAATGTTCTAATGGCTTGAGTGGCTTCCAATCCATCCATTTTGGGCATTTGAACGTCCATTAATACAAAATCAAATGCCTGGTTGGCATGAAAGGATTTTTTTATCTTATCGACAGCTTCAAGACCATTTTTGGCAATGTCCACTTTATGAATGTTGGCCATTTTTAAAATGCCCAAAGCGACATCAATGTTGATTTCGTTATCTTCAACCAATAATGCATGAATATCTTTATATTGATAAATATCTGCTGCGCGATCAGATATGTTTTTTTCAAGTAATTCAGGCTTAAAGGCTTTAATAATCGCATTTGCCAAATTGGGTCGTGTGAGTGGTCTGTATACAACTGCGTCAATACCTGATTTTTTTATTTGATCCTGTGGCACTTCAATGCCCAGCCCGCACATGAGAATAATTTTGGGTTGGGTAATGGACAGATTGGTACGAATTTCTTGAGCCAGGATAAGGCCTTCTGTGTTTTCTAAAAAATTGTTAATTACAATCAGATCAACACTATCGCTTTTGTTCAAATACTGCATTAAGGTTACTGAATTCTTGGCCTGAAACGCTTTTACCCCAATTGAAAAAAGGGAGGCAACAGCGGCTTCCCCAGCGGTTACCATATTGTCAAACACAATCGCTTTAAGACTTGAAAACGAATGATCAGGAAACCAGTTCTTTTTTGCAGGCTGCTTATCTGGAAGAAAAAAGCATGGTGTAAAAAAGAATGTACTGCCTTCATGAAGCTGGCTTTCTATCCAGATTTTACCCTCCATCTTTTCTACCAGTTTTTTGCAAATGGTTAATCCAAGACCGGTGCCGCCATATTTTCTTGTTGTTGAACTATCCGCCTGGGTAAATACTTTAAAAATTCTATTATGATGCCTGGGATCGATTCCAACGCCTGTATCCTGTACAGCAAATGTCAACTGTAGGTTACGTTCATTTTGTTTTAGTAATTGAACACTGACAGTAATTGCGCCCTCTGATGTAAACTTAATTGCATTTGATATCAGATTGTTCAAAATTTGTGTCAGGCGGTATGGATCGCCAATGGCTTTTTCAGGAATGGAATGGTCAAAGTTTAGAATTAACTCTATTTCTTTTTCATAGGCCTTTTTGGCAAATAGGGTGATCGATTGTTCGATGGTTTCTCGAATACCGAATTCTATATGTTCCATTTTTATTTTTTCGGATTCAATGGATGATAAATCTAAAATGTCGTTGAGCAAATTTAAAAGAACCTGAGCTGAATTTTGAACAGATTTCAGGTAAGTTTCAATAACAGGGGATTTATTGTTTGCAAGGGCAAGACTTGCCATTCCAATAATGCCATTCATAGGTGTCCGGATTTCATGACTCATATTGGCGAGAAACTGAGATTTTAAACGATTGGCCATTTCTGCTTCATGGGCTTTTTTCTTAAATTTTTCAGTTAATAATTTGAGGTCTTTTTCATGTGCAATGCGCTGTTCCTTTTCGCGTTGAAAGCGCAAAACTGATTCGACTCGTGCAATCAACTCAGTTTCCTCAGATGATTTTCGTATAAAGTCCATTGCCCCTGCTTTAAAAGCCTGACTTAATCGTTCAATATCATCATCACCCGACACCATGACAACCGGAATATTGCGGAATTCTGGCTGATTTTTTAACCATTTTGTAGCCTCAATACCATCCATTTCTGGCATACAGATATCCATCAAAATCAGCCTGCAGGGATCATCAGTTGGTTGTGAATTCAAAAAATCAAATGCTCCCTGTGCTGAGTATTCTATAAATACCCTGTCATAACCATTGCCAAGTAATTGCATCTGAAGTGCTAAAGCACCATTGTGGGAGTCATCAACGATTAGTATTTTCATTTGTGTTCACTTTCCTATAATACCCATATGTTGGTTTTGAGAGTATAATTTTTTTACACGCTTTTGAAATTAGACAATCATACAGGTTCATTCGAATTTATTTTTTTGATTAAACCGGTCATGTCTCGCGTATCATTGATTATATTATCTATAATTTCACCCACCCCAAAAATTTTTTCAGAAATATTTGAATTCACTTCCTCATTGGCATGTTTTTTGATTATAGGTTCTATGGATGACCAAAACAACTTGATAATCTGGGCATTGCTACTGACAGCGGATGTCAATTCGTTCATCTTTTTAATAAAACGAAATGTCTGGGAATCGTTTGAATCGTTTTTCTCCAGCTCTTTGACTCGTTTTGCCAGTTGAATCACATTTAAATGTGTCTCAATACAGGTTAGCACATCAGCCATTTCAAAAGGTTTGGTAATATAATCTGAACCACCCATTTCATAGCCGACGCTTTTGTCTTCAACTTCATTTAAGGCTGTAACAAAAACAACCGGAATATGACTGGTTTCAGGATTTTCCTTAATTTTTTCACATGTTTCAAAACCATCCATACCAGGCATCATAACATCCATAAGGATCAGATCAGGTTTTTTGGATACGGCAAGGGTATATGCCTGTTCACCACGCGTGGCAATAATCAGACGATACTTCGATTTTAGTGTTTCTCTTAGCAAATCTATGTTGATCGGTTCATCATCTACAATGAGTATTGTTGAGGGAATTGATGACATAACTATTCTCCAATATTTTATAGGGGTTGATTCTTATTCAACAACGAAATTGTTGCTACAATATTTATTTTCCTAAAGAATAACAAAATATATCAAAAATATCAATATCGGTTTTGATTGAAATTTATGATTGACAAAAAAAAATGAATATCATAAGTATTAATAAAATGAAGGCAATTCATTGAATAAACAGGCTTGACGTAAAATGGAGATACACCATGTGTTTCAAGAATAAAGGAATACAATTTATATTTATTGTACTGGTTTTATTGATAGGAATCAGTCCCGAAACTTGGGGAAGTACACTGAGGTATAAATTGAAAATGAGTGGTTACAGTGATCAACAAATTGAAGATATCATAAGGGGTCATAAGTCTCTTCGACAGGTACAACGTGAAAACAAAACGTCAATTACAGCGAATCATAAAGAATTACGTTCAGTTCGTCTAAGCTGTCGAAAAAGGCATCATCCATTGGTTTCACGCTATATGAAAGCGTATGTTGAAAAGTATCACAGGCCAAAGCAATCAAAAAAAAAGATTCCAAATGATTCTATCCTGCAAAGTATTAAAGAGCGATACTTATATCATAAAAAACCACCAAGAACTCAAATAATCGAACAAATCAAGCAACAGGAAAACAAAAAAAAGGTTTCGAATGCATATCATGCATGTCATTCATTTGTGGAAAAAGCCCGGCCTTATTTAAATTATATTGAAGATGCATCTTTCGAAAATAACATCAAACAAAGCCTGATTATGGCGATAATAAAAGTTGAATCAGGATTTAATCATCGTGCAGTATCTCCCAAAGGAGCGCTTGGTTTGATGCAGCTGATGCCATTTACAGCAAAAAGTTTGGGGGTTACCAATCCATTTGATCCCATGCAGAATATTCATGGGGGCACCCGATATTTTTCAAAATGTTTACAAAAATTGCAAAATATCAAACTCGCCCTTGCAGCTTATAATGCGGGTCTTACTCGTGTTGAAAGAATGGCTAAAATTCCACCTTTTCGCGAAACTCAAAACTTTGTAAAAAATGTATTACGTTATGAAAAACTTTATGACCGCATGATTCGGAATTTATAAATTTTATGGTACCAACCTGCTTATTTTTTTCCCTGCCGATATCCAAATAATACGTAAATGATACATCCAAAAAATGGAATAACAGCAACAAAGCCCCATGCTAATTTTTTTTCAAAAGATCCAAAATCTTTGTAGGCAATATCGAATATTGCCCACCAGGTAAGTAATAAAAAAAACAAGCCCACACTGATAATGATAAGTATTTTTGTCATTGATATTACTTTTTCAATAATTCAGTAATGGTTAATAATTCGTTCACATAGTACTCACTGTGATTATAGTGGTACAAAACCCGAGCGGCTTTTTGTTGGCTAATTCCTGGATACCATCCAAAATATTTCAAATAATTTGCAATACTCTCAATGGCATCATCATGATTAAACAAATCAATTTGACCATCATTGTTGCCATCCCTGGCATATTTCAAAATACTTGAAGGAATAAACTGTGCCAGTCCAATAGCACCTGCATATGATCCGCGAATCTCAATGGGCGAAAAATTATTTTGGGATGAATACTTTAAAAAGGCTTTAAGCTGGTCATAAGCCCAACCAGCTTTCCTTTTAGCTTTTTTTAGAAAAGCATTTTTATTCAATCGTTTTTTGGGGGGAATCTGTTCCCACAAATTTTCCCTTGGGGCTTTCGTTTGGAGAGATGCCATAGTGGAATAGACATTCAACACACGACTGACACCTGTAAACCCCCCCAATCGTGTTTCCACAAGCATAATTGCGACAATAATTTCTTTATCAACACCATATTTTTTTTCCACGTGTGCCAATGCCTCTTTATGCTTTTTCAAATACCTTCTGGCTTTCGCAATATTTCTGGATTGATGAAATTGTGCATAATTTAAAGTGGCTTCATTATGTTGGAAATATCCGGATATACTCTTGATATCAAAATAAACTTCTGGCTCATTGTATAGTTGTTCAATCATTGTAGGATCAAAACCATCCTGTATTAAACTCTTTTTTAATGTATCAAATAGAGATACCTGAATTTCAGCGCAAAGTAGATTTGGGATGATCAGTCCCAATATGATAAATAATTTGAACAATTTTATATGGTTAGAATACAAAAAATCCTCCTTTTCTTATTATGGAATGCTCATATGCAACAATCTGGCAATTCGAATTGAGCTTTCCTAAATGTTTGAATTTAATACTCCACAAAACCCGATATATTTAGCTAAAAGTTATCAATTTATATAATCAAAGTCAATCTTGAATGAAAGGCTTTCAGTTGAACATCAAGTATCAATAAACGTATCAAATCATTCAACTACCGATAATTCTTTCTCACGTATTCTTTTTTTACTGACCGCCACTGCAATTTTTTGATCTAAAACTCTCAGATGCCGCGCAAAACTTTCAGCACTTTGAAAGCGATCATTAGGTTCTTTTGCAAGCGCCTTGATCAATATCAATTCAAGGGCAGTAGGAACCTTTGGGTTTATAGATCTGGGTGACACAGGTTCCTGATTACTGATATTGTACATCAGTTCTGACAATGATGCGCCATTAAAAGGCAGTTCAGCTGTAATTAAATGATATAGCAACACTCCTACAGAAAATAAGTCAGATCGACCATCAATTTTGTGTCCTTTCACCTGTTCTGGCGACATGTATCCTGGTGTAAACAAGAGTTCACCTGTATGGTTTCCAATGGCTTTTGCAAAAGTGTCAATCCCAAAATCAGATATTTTAATGTTATCTTTCCCGACCAGAAAAATGTTGCCTGGTTTGATGCCGCTGTGAATAATCCATTTTTGATGCGCAAAACTAAGGGCTTCACATATTTGAATCATATAATGAAGCACTTTTCTCAATGGTAAAAGTGATTTTCTTGTAAAATGCGCATTTAATGCACTGGCTTCAAGATATTCCATCACAATGTAACAAAGGTCATTTTCTTGGCCCACATCAAAAATTTCAACGATACCTGAATGGTGAAGGTTACTTGCAGCTCTGGCTTCTCTAATAAACAATTGCCTGGCACTTTCCAGTTGTTCAGATGCTCTTCCGGTATTGAGTTGAATGGTTTTGATCGCAACCCAACGCTCGTTTTCAAGATCATTTGCACGATAGACAACGCCCAGCATTCCGCGTCCCAATTCTTCAGAAACTTCGTATTTATCTAAACCTTTATGCACACGCGGATGTCGTTGTATCATGGTTTGAAGCATGGGTGGAAGTGTTTTTTCAGTGACAAATATCTGGCGGGGGATAATAATAATTATTCCCAAAAATAATTCCATTGAGGGATAGATCCATTTTAACCATAGATGTTCAACAGATAACAATACAACACAACCCATTGTCCATACACAAAGAAAAATTACTGAAAAAAATATCCCGCCAAATAATCCATTTCTTGGCAAAACAAATGCGATAAAAAAACCAAACAATAGCATCACAGCCAGTTCAGTAATATGAATCCATTCAGGGCGGTTAATTGTTGCTTTGGACAATAAATTTTCAATAACAATGGCATGGTATTCAGGTAGGGAAAAATTGTCTGGCAATTGATGATAGCCTGGTAATCTTAATAATTTTGAATTACCTCCTATCAGGACAATACGATCTTTAAAACTCTGTTCAGGAATTAATCCCTGTAACACATCATAAAATGAATATTTGGGGATGTATACATTTCCTTTTTGAATACGTACATTAATCTGATTGTCAGTTTCAAAATGGCGATTACCTGCACGAAGACCATTGGGAGGTAATATTTCCAAATCTTTCTGCTGCAATCCCAGGTAGTGAATTATTGCACGAAGCGGCAATGATGGGTAGAACTTCTCTTGATACAAAATCGTTAATATATGTTCTCGAATGTGAGCATCAATATCAGGCTGAACATTTATGTGTCCCAGTCCAACAGCTACAGCATTCACTTCAGAAAAAGGCATGGTAACAGAAATGGCTGTATGAGGAAAAAAAACATTTTCTACCTGTGGAGTTAATGGCAAATCTAATGGATCGAAAACTTGAGTTATGGGTTGTTGTTTTAAATCTGGAATCAATTGATTCATCTTAAAATGAATCGGTAAAATGACATTGTTGGCATGTGCAATGGATTTGATCATTTTTTTGTCATGATCAATGCGAGACTCCATTTCCTGAAGATAATTTAAAAAGATGTCATAATGTTCTGATGGATCTTGAATAAGGGTTTTAAATGAACCCTCAATGTTTCGGATTTCATCAATAATATAATCATTGTCTTTATGTTCGAATAATAAGTCCATGCCAATTGTTTTGGCTTGTGCGCGTGTCAATATATCAATTATATCTGCAAAGTAGGATCGTGGCCAAGGCCAGGGGCCAAGTTTACTGATACTGTCTTCATCAATTGAAATGATCACTGTGGGTTGAAAACGTCGTTTTTGTTTTAATGGTAAACTGGCGCTCATATCCATGAAACGACGTTCTATGACTTCAAGCGGCTGAAAATGTGTGATACTGCCCCCCATGCAGAGCAACATAATAAGCAACCCAAGACAATATGCTGGAATTTTTGACAATATTTTCATTACAATCTCAATTTTCCATAAGTCAGCTTTAAAAATCAAAAACTATATTATAGATTTCATTTAATGGCAAGTTTTTTGTTATCATCGTTTGTAGAGAATGTATTGTATCCAAAATTTACATAATTGAATAGACGAGAACCATTTATTATGATAAATATTTTTTTAAAGAAGATTTTTTCTTTATAGACCTGTTTAGCGCAAAAAGGAGACAAAATGGCTTTACAAAAAAAAATTGCATGTATTGGCGCTGGTTACGTCGGCGGTCCAACAATGGCAGTTATTGCAAAGAAATGTCCAGATTGTTTGATAACTATTGTTGATATCAACCAAGAACGTATTAAATCCTGGAATTCTGAAACCTTACCTGTCTATGAACCCGGTTTAAATGAGATTGTCAAAGAGGTTCGTGGGAAAAATCTGTTTTTTTCTACTGAAGTTGAAAAGGCTGTGCTTGAAAATGATATCCTGTTTATTGCAGTCAATACGCCCACAAAAGACTATGGTGTGGGTAAAAATATGGCTGCTGATCTTCAATACTGGGAAATCATTGCCAGGCAAATCAGGAAAGTAGCCCAATCCGATAAAATTATTGTTGAAAAAAGTACGCTTCCTGTCAAAACAGCTGAGGCAATGGAGACAATTTTAAACACAGGCTCAACAATACATTTTGAAGTCTTATCCAATCCTGAATTTCTTGCTGAAGGATCTGCAATCAGGGATTTACTTGAGCCAGATCGTGTATTAATTGGTTCACGCGAAACAGCATCCGGACAAAAAGCCAGAAATGAACTGGTTGAAATATATCGTGCTTGGGTACCAGAAGATAAGATTATCACAACAAATACATTCAGTTCCGAATTATCCAAGTTGGTCAGTAATGCATTTTTGGCACAAAGGGTATCTTCAATCAACGCAATTTCAGCAGTGTGTGAGGCGACTGGCGCTGATGTTCACGAAGTCGCCAAAGCTGTTGGTGCTGATTCTCGCATTGGGAATAAATTTCTAAATGCCAGTGTTGGATTTGGCGGTTCATGTTTTCGAAAGGATATTTATAACCTGGTTTATATCTGCCGAATGTATCATTTGCCAGAAATTGCAACATATTTTGAGAATATTATCAACTTGAATAATTATCAACAGCAACGTTTTGTTGATAATGTTATCAAATCAATGTTTAATACTGTTGCGGGTCGTAAAATTTGTATTTTTGGTTGTGCTTTCAAAGCAAATACCAACGATGTTCGGGATAGTCCTGCTTTGACAGTTGCCAGAACATTAATGTCAGAAAAGGCCAATCTTGTCATTTCTGATCCAAAGGCTCTGGAAAATATGAAATCAGAACTTGGCGATCCCAAAAACGTTCAGTTTATTGAGGATCCCTATCAAGCTGCCAAAGATAGTCATGCAATTTTAATTATTACCGAATGGGAACTCTATGGAAAGCTGGATTATCAGACATTGTATGATTCGATGATTAAACCGGCTTATTTATTTGATGGCCGAAATATTATCAATCGAAAATCTTGTTATGATATTGGATTTAATGTGTATTCCATTGGGAAAGAATCCTTGATTCATTGACCAAAATTAAGCGATCATATCATTGCGAACCTAAGGTTGGTTTTGCTTGTTCAGGTGATGCAAATGGGGACGTTGTTTTCAAAGAATCCCTTCGTTTGGAATACTTGATGAATAAGTTCCTCATTTGCGTCAGTCAGACGTGTTTGACTTGTCGGATTGATAAATTTATTTTTCGAGCATTCTTTATTATTGCATCACTGTGCAATCAATGCCCATTCCCTCACAAAAAACCTGCAAACCATTAATGTGCATATCTGTCAAATCATAGTTCAGACATTGGTAATATCTGTTACATGTATCGATATCAATACCTAATTTGTGGGCAGCCATGCGCGATATACTTGAAATATTTGCCAGCCCCGACTGCTTTGATTGATGAAATTTTTGAGTCAATCGCCGAATCTTTTCAGGGTTTTCATAGGCATATTGTTTTCGGACGGCCCAGACTCCAAAGACAAAGGGTAAACTTGTTTGCATATGCCAGAGTTCCCCCAAGTCGTATACATGCGGTAATAATTTTTCCCAGGGGTATTTTAAGGCAGTGTCACCAATAACCAATGCAGCGTCTTTTTTTAAAACCCAGTCAGGGGATATAATGGGTTGGGTTGTATAGTGTGGTTCAATATTTTTTTTTTTCAGCAATAATTTCAAAAGTGCTGCAGCGGTTTCAGATTCATTGGTTAATATAATATGTTTATTATTCAATTTATCCAATGAATGTTTGCTGACAATCTTTACACTCATTACTTTTCCACAACTCGAAATGGAAAGATTTGGCAATAGATTCCATTGATCCTGATTGTTTGCGTAAGCAATTGAAGATACTGGACTGATATCCAATTGCCCCATTGTAAGCATCCGGTTCAGTATTGCCGGGGGCGCACTTGTTATTTGATATTCATCTTGATTGAGCATCCCCAAACCATAGTATATTGGAGCTACATTTATGTATTGGATGCGTCCCAATCTCAGGTGTTTTTGGATCGTAATCTCTTTTTCAGGTATTGTTGAATAATACATAATGCTTTATGATTTTTGATCAATAAATATAAAACGAATAACATTGACAGGTCAATTTGTCAATCACATGGTAATATCATCAAATCATCATGTATCCTTGTAAAATGCATTGAAAAATTTATTTCTTAATCGGAAGATCTTGACATAATCACTGTTTCCAAGTAGTATTCATTGTTAAGAAAAATATTTAATGGGTGGGGGACAAATGAAATGTAATTTCCCAATCTGTCAGTTACATCTCATTGAATGAATACAAGTATGTACTCTATTTCATCACAGCTTCAAAAAGGGCGCATTTTAAAAAGGGGATATTTTCTTAGCCTTGAAAGGACGTAATATACCGGCTCTGGGAAATATAAAAAAATTAAGCCCTGTAAGGGCGCTACATAAATGAGCTACTCTTAATTATTCATATTATATGTGTCGCTCAAATCATTGTAATGTATTACCCAGGGCGTTGCCCTGAGCTGATATTTTACGCCCTTTCAGGGCTAAAATACCCCCTTTTTTGAAATGCGCCCCTTCAAAAAAGGATTGAATAAGCAAATATGCCAAATCGTTTTAATACGCCGCAACTGAAACGTGCATTTGAGTTTGCCGAATACACAGGGTGTCACATTTTTCTCACCGGCAAGGCTGGTACTGGAAAAACAACTTTTCTACATAATTACAAAAAATCATCATCAAAACGAATGATCATTGTTGCGCCAACAGGTGTAGCTGCAATTAATGCGGGGGGCGTAACCATTCATTCATTTTTTCAATTGCCATTTGGACCTCATTTACCTGAAACCATCTATAAAACTCATAAATCCTCTGGTCATGTCCAGAAATTGAGCCAGATAAAAAAAGATATCATCAGAAATCTTGAGCTGCTTATTATTGATGAAATCAGTATGGTTCGTGCCGATCTGCTTGATGCCATTGATGACACACTTCGTCGGTTTAAAGATCGGTTTCTTCCTTTCGGCGGTGTACAACTGCTGATGATTGGAGACCTTCAACAACTTCCGCCCATTGTTCCAAGAGATGAATGGCAATTATTACAAGACTATTATGATACCTTGTTTTTTTATGGCAGTAATGTTCTGAAGCATACGAATTATACCAGGATCGAATTAACACATATATTCAGGCAAAATGATGATCATTTTATTTATTTGCTTAATAAAATCAGAGACAATGAAATAGACAAAGAAACACTGGAAATACTTAATGAACGCTATCAGCCCCAATTTGATCCATCAGATGATGAGGGCTACATTACACTGACGACCCATAACAAACAAGCAAATAAAATTAATCGTGCCAAATTGCGGAAACTTTCTACTGAAAAATTTATCAGGGAGGCTGAAATCGATGGCGTTTTTCCTGAACAGGCATATCCAACTGATGGTAAATTAACGTTGAAAATTGGTGCACAGGTGATGTTTGTAAAAAATGACAATTCTAAGGAAAAAACTTTTTATAATGGAAAAATTGGGACTGTCGTCGATTTCACAGATGATTGTATTTATGTAAAATGTCCACAAAATACTGGGAATATTGCTGTTGAAAGAATGTCGTGGCACAACATCCAATATACGATTGATGAAGAAAAAGAATCCATTAAAGAGAATGTTATTGGGAGCTTTACGCAATTTCCCTTAAAACTGGCATGGGCGATAACCATTCATAAAAGTCAAGGATTAACATTTGAAAAAGCAATTATTGATGCCGGTGCTGCCTTTGCTCATGGCCAGGTTTACGTTGCCTTGAGCCGATGTAAATCTCTTGATGGCATTGTTTTAATCTCACCCATTTCAAAAACATGTATCAAACATGACTATGGTGTACTTCAGTTTATGAATGATATTGAAAATGACGTGCCTGATGAACAATATTTCGATCAATGTAAGCTAGATTATCAACTTTTATTATTAAAAAAACGTTTCAATTTTACACCAATAGAACAGCATATGCGTTCAATTCTCAAGATTATCAACAAAAATAAACAATCTGTGCCTAAAAAATTGGCTGAAACTATACTGCATGTTGATGAATCCTTCAGAAATGAGATTGTTGATGTCTCCTTCCGGTTTGAAAAGCAGATTGATCGATTGGTTGCTGAAAATGCCAATATTGATGAAAACATTCTTTTACAGGAAAGAATACAAAAAGCATGTATCTATTTTAAAGAGAAATTCGAATCCATTATTGTTCGTTTTGTGAAAGAGATTTCTGTTGACATTAAAAATGAAAAAGTCGGTGAGTCTTTAAAAAAACATCTCGCGAGAATGGAAAGCGATATTTCAACAAAATTAGCCCATTTTCATGAGAAAAATCAAGAAAAGGAGTGTTCGCCCTCCGAACAAAAACTATAAAGAACTTAAGTTTGTTTCCGGTAATTGTTTGGAGGGCTAACATAAGGTTCGCACGGCTTTAGCCGGCTAAAGCCCATAGCCGTCAGGCTAAGCTCGACCGCCTGAAATTGTTCTCCCGCCTGGGGTTGAAACCCCAGGCTATTATCTGTCGTCCCTAAAGGGACTTGAAGTGTTTTATTTAATAGACCACCTAAGTTCAATCGAAGATTGTAATCTGTTAATAAGACAATACAAGTCCCGCTAGGGACGACAGATAATAGCCTGGGGTTTCAACCCCAGGCGGGAGAACA
>Ga0272440_1001510_pt1 | contig 18921 bp, 12 predicted proteins | sample SSMMMBAug17_FD_192440 | JGI IMG/M metagenome (GOLD analysis project Ga0272440, IMG submission 192440) | Marine sediment archaeal communities from Little Sippewissett salt marsh, Falmouth, MA, United States - SSM-MMB-Aug17 | ecosystem: Environmental > Aquatic > Marine > Wetlands > Sediment ...
GAAGAAGATGAATAAGATGAATTAAAAGTGTTTTATTTCATCTTATTCATCTTCTTCAGTGTAATCCTGGTTCAAAAACAAAATAAACAATTATTAAATGAGGAACTTATTTTCAGAGATTTCCTTATACATTCAAAAGATGACCTTAAATGTCCCACAAATTTGTGGGACAGGTTGAAAAAATCTTTCAAAATCTGCCTAAACCATTGGAATGGCGTTCTTTTTTTAATCATGACCTTTCTTTATAACGGACATTTGTGATGAAATCAAAGAGATTTCCGATAAAAATCAACTAAATAAGTCTAAAATCAGAACGCTTTTGGACATAAACGCCGAATTCAGAGCGCTTAGATATGAAGATATCTTTTTCAGATGCAAGGAAGACAATGTGCATCCCTTTTCAGTGGGGCCTTTGTCGGTTTATTTTCAAGCAGGGGATATAATCTTTATAGTCGGCGGAAATGGTAGCGGCAAATCCACCTTGCTCAATCTTCTGACAGGATTATATCAATTGTCTGAACTATGATTCATCTGATTTAATGATGGACTATGATTCGGTTTCATCGCAATATCTGCATAAAAAACCATTTTGTAAAAGAATCATCGTTTCTAGCAGGGCTTTTAATTGTTCAGAACGTAAGCCAGTTACGCGCAGCATTTTCTTTTGCACATGATTAATGTCCGCCGGGTAACACCAAATATTCTTTTTTTCTGCATTTGGCTGACAACACCAGCATTAAGTCTTTGCGTTGACAATGGACAATTTGTTAATTGGGCAATATTCCACCCTGTTATTCAAAAAGTAAAAACACAACCGAAACCAAAAGGAGACAATATGTTAACAGCAAGAGAAGAATGGTTTTTAGAAGAACAGCGTAGCGCTAAAGCCGGCTTTAGCCTTACGCTGTTCTTGCAATTGCCGAAATCGTTCATTTTAATTTGACGATTATTTTATTTTATTTTATATTATAGACTTACTCGGCGAATACTTCTTTATACCCGAAAATTTATGACCGCTTAGGAATTATCTGAAAATAACTTCCCCATTTATTGATATTGTTCGTTTAGAGGTATTTGTACTGTAGAGACGTAGCATGCTACGTCTCTACATGACGTAGCATGCTACGTCTCTACATGACGAAGCATGCTACGTCTCTACATGACGAAGCATGCTACGTCTCTACACGACGTAGCATGCTACGTCTCTACACGACCTTATTTTTTGTACGATCAAGTAAAAAGAGTATGTTATTTTCAGAGCATTCCTTACTTATTCATCCGCTATTTTGGTTACACTCAATTGAAAAGATCAATACCCCGATTTCGGAGGAATTTATGCAAAAAGAAACAGAGCAGCTATTCTCCAGCAACAATAATACATGTCAACAGCCGCTCTATGGTTGGACTGGAAAAGTGGCACACATCAATCTGACATCAAAAACAATACAACTGGAATGCCCGCCCCAATCATTGTACGAAAAATGGATTGGCGGTCGAGGTCTGGCAGGATACTATTTAAGGCCATTTATTGAAAAATCCTGGGATGATCCCCAAATGCCCCTTTGTATTTTTACAGGTCCATTGACAGCAACATCAGCACCGACATCTGGAAGAATGACAATCATGTCTCGCTCGCCTTTAACTGGCACGATAGGGGACAGTTCTGTAGGGGGACGTTTTGCCAGACAACTGAAACGTGCTGGATTCGATGGCCTTGTGATATCTGGCAAAGCAGACACCTTGTGTGGTATTGAAATATCTGATCATATCATAACAATTGTTTCTGCCAGTTTTATGGCAGGTTGGACAACCTTTCATGCGTATGAACATGTTAAACAAAAAGGCGCTGTTGCCTGTATTGGGCCAGCGGCTGAAAACAAAGTTCGCTTTGCCTGTGTGATGGTGGATAGGCATCATGCAGCAGGACGAAATGGCCTGGGACTTAATTTTTCTTGTAAAAATATTAAGTACATTACTGTTGAAGGTTCCAAACGCATACAAATTTATGACCATGAAGGTTTAAAAAAAGCGCGTCAGGATGCGCTTCGGCTAACTGCGGCATCACCGATTATCTCTGGTGAACAGGGATTGATGCATTTTGGAACTGGCGCGTTGTTTGATTTAATTCACGTTCGCAGAATGATGCCCACTGATAATTTTAAAAAAACCTACTTTGAAAAAGCATCCAAAATGAATGCTTTTTCGTATAATCATCAATATGAAACAACCCAGGCGGGATGTAAAGGATGTCATATTTTATGTAAACGCAAGCAAAAGAATTCCACAGATGTTTTACCCGAGTTTGAAACCATGTCACATTTCAGCGCATTGAATGAAAATATTGATATTCAAGCGGTTGTTGAAGCCAATCGGCTGTGCAATGCATTGGGTATGGATACCATTTCGGCGGCTGCAACAATTTCGGCTTATGCTGAAAGTATCAACCAACATGTACATGGTGACCAAATTATTCAACTGCTCCATGATATTGCATACAGAAAAGATCATGGAGAATTACTGGCCGAGGGGTCTTATGTGTATTGTCAGACAAAAAATTTGAACCTGTCCATGTCTGTCAAATCCCAGGAGCTTCCAGCTTATGATCCGCGTGGGGCTTATGGAATGGCGCTGGCATATGTGACATCAACGCGGGGCGGATGTCATCTTCGGGCTTATCCCATCAGCCATGAAATACTAAGGAAACCATCTGCAACAGACCGATTTTCCTGGAGTGGAAAAGCCAGAATGATAAAACTTGCGGAAGATGCCTTTGCCTGTGTGGATTCATTAATTGCCTGCAAATTTGTATTTCTGGCTGCCAGCCTTGAAGAGTATGCACAAATCTATTCAACAGTAACCGGTGTGCCATCCAATATGAATATGCTTCAAAGAATTGGTGAGCGTATTGTATATCATGAACGTATCATGAATGCCTTGAATGGATTTTGCGCGACCCATGATGACCTTCCGCAACGTTTTTTCAATGAATCTGGATCAAGTGGACATGGAATAGATATTCCACCTTTAAATCGTTCGGCGTTCTTAGCTGCAAGACAAAAATATTATCACATTCGAGGATTGTCTGAAAATGGACAACCCACAGCAGAAAAAATCTGTGAACTGGGCCTCGGGATTTAGGCTAAAGCCTAAGTAAGCTATCATAATTCAAATGTGGTTGATTTCCACCGGCGGTTTTACAGATAACGTTCTGAAGTATGTGAATAAAAGAAGTGATATTTATTGCTCGAATCATGATGATATCAATGCCATTTTTCGGTTTTATTTTGGGAATTATGATATTCCTGTTTTTTAGCGTATGGAGACGCCCCGCCAAAATCTTTATTATTAAACCTCTTGCATTTAGTAAAACGATAATATAAATTATGAAATTTTTGAACCAAACAAAAAATTGTAAACTACGCATTGTTAATATAATAAATCATTGTATTTCATTCTTGACCAAACACGTAATTATGTATTTCAATGTAACATTTTAGTACTTTGGATATTTTTGGGCACAAACACGAAAAATTTACCCAGGGCGTTGCCCTGGCTGGTATGTTAACGCTCTTTCAGGGCTAAGAATATACAGAAAAACGAGACATGATTTTATGTTAGAATCAAAAAACATTTTCGAAATACTTAAACAAAAAAAGCGCGTTATCAAAAAAGAACAAAAAGAAGCACGTGAACTGTTCTTTCAACTGAAATTTAATAGTTCAGGCGCATGTATTCATATTGTTGATGCAGATAATAACGAAATTGATGCATCATATGAACAATACAGCGGTGCCACGCGTGAAGTATTGAAATCTATTGATAACATTCAGGAAAATAATAGCTTTCGAATTGACTGGAAAATACCCGGCAAGCGTATCAATCTGGCTGATCATGAATTTATGATCTGGCAATTACGTCATTGCGATAATTTTATTTCTGAAGATCAAAAACCCATTTCTTTTAACGATGAATCGGCTCGCCTGATTCTTCGGATAAATGAAAAAATAAGCCAAAACCAGGTATTGCTCGAAAGTGAAATATTATTGAGATCCCAGGGCAATGATCTTTCTGATATCCAGTTTATCAATGAAAGCCATGTATATCACGAAGGGCAAATTTTCGTTATTGATCCTATTGGAGAGCATTTTCAAAATTTGCTCTTGTTCCAAACAACATTTTTGGAAAAAGATTTAAATAAATTTTTAGCCCTGTTTTTTTCCTTTTTTATTAATATTCAAATCCGCTATAAAAAATATAAAGTCATAAAGGGAAATCCCAAACAAACAACGCCAATTATTATTATTGAAAAAATCAGTGATGACAAGGCGTTGTTTCTAAAAATATCGCGTGGGCTTCCTGGATTTGATGAGTACTTTCTTGAACATTACGATATTGCAAAAATTGGTGTAATCAATGATTTGGAAAAGAAAATTGCTATTTGTGATGTGCTTCATGGGGATGTTGTTTCCTGCTTTGATGAAATAAATACCCTGTTAAATAAACATGCAAAAAAGGAATCAAATGGCCAGTTTTATGTCGAAGACAATTTGTTTATCATTACAGAAACATTGGCAAAATCGTTTGTTTACAATGAACTTCCCCGCCTGCTATCCAGATATCAAATGTATGGTGCAGATAAACTAAAACCCTACAATGTACGTGCAGTTCAGCCGGGCTTGAATTTAAACATGAATCATGGGATTGACTTTCTGGAAGGGACTGTTACCTTGGATCTGGAAGGTGATCGTATTGCTTTGTTTGATGCCCTGAACCAATATAAAAAGAATGCCTATATTGCCTTAAATGATGGCACTCATGCCCTTGTCAACAAAGATTATATGGAAAAACTGATGCGGCTTTTTCATAAAAATGAGAATGAAGAGGTTAGAGTATCATTCTTTGATCTGCCCATTGTTGAAGAACTTATTGATGAAAAAACTGCCAGAGAAGCATTTCCACAATCCAGAGAAATATTTTTGGGATTCAATACGATCATATCTCAAAAAATGCGATTACCCAAACTTCAAGCCAAACTTCGCAAATATCAAAAACAGGGCTATAAATGGATTAAGTATTTGCATGAACATCAATTGGGAGGATGTCTTGCTGATGACATGGGACTGGGAAAAACGCTTCAGGCCATTGCAGTACTGGCATCATTGTATCCAAATGAACAATTGCCTTCACTGATTGTCATGCCCAAAAGCCTGTTATTCAACTGGGAAAGTGAAATTCGAAAGTTTGCGCCCCAGCTTACCTTTGGTGTGTATTATGGTCAACAACGTGATTTTGAACAGGTGAAAAATAACCATCTCATCCTCACTACATATGCGGTACTTCGCAATGATATTGAAATTTTGAAAGATAAATCATTTTATTATGTCATTCTGGATGAATCCCAACATATCAAGAATCCAAATGCGCAAACATCCAAAGCCGCAGTGTTGATACAGGCAGCACATCGTCTGGGATTAAGTGGTACACCTGTGGAAAACAACCTGGGAGAATTGTATTCATTGTTTCGATTTCTCAACCCCACCATGTTTGGTAGTATTGATCAGTTTAACTTACATTATGCCACGCCTATTCAAAAAGAAGGCAAAAAAAATGCCCTGGAGGAATTGAAAAAGAAAATCTATCCTTTTATTCTCAGACGCTTGAAACAAGACGTACTCAAAGACCTTCCCGATAAAGTCGAACAGATTCTATATGTTGAAATGTCAGATCTTCAAAAACAATTCTATGAACAACGCCGCCTGTTTTATAAAGAAATGATAAGCAATGAGATAGAAGAAAATGGCATTAACAAGGCACAATTTTATGTTTTTCAGGCGCTGAACGAACTTAGACAGATTGCCAGCATTCCAGAATCCAAATCGGATGACCGCATTTATTCCCCGAAACGTGAGATTCTCATTCAACACATTCTTGACCTTGTAGAACAAGAGCATAAAATGCTTGTATTTGCAAATTTTTTACATGCATTGGACTGTATTGCCCAAGATCTGGTTAAACATAATATTGAATACGTTCACATGACTGGTGCAACGCGTGATCGAAAAAAATTGGTTGAACAATTTCAGGAGGATGATGCCACGCAGGTCTTCTTGATGACTCTCAAAACCGGTGGTGTTGGGCTTAACCTTACTGCTGCGGATTATATTTTTCTTTTTGACCCCTGGTGGAATATTGCCGCTGAAAACCAGGCCATTGATCGAAGTCATCGCATTGGTCAGGATAAGACTGTATTCAGCTATAAGTTAATTGCCCGAGGTTCGATTGAAGAAAAAATCCTTGAGCTGCAAAACATTAAACGTGAACTTTTTGATAATTTGATCTCTTCTGATGGTGCATCAATTAAATCACTGGATGAAGAAGACATTGCGTTTATTTTGGGAGAATAAGAAAATGGCATCAACGAACTGGAAAAATAACGCAATTCAACAGATAGAGCTTTTTAAAAACTGGTCAAAAACACGTCGTTTTCATTGCGTGATGTGTAAAAGTGAAACCCCGCCCAGTATCGAACTGTCTGAAGGCCGATTCTGTTTAAGGTGTGCAATTAAACGACTTAAAGACAACCTTCTTGAAACTGTTAATATTCAAAAATGGCGTATGGATCAATTTTCTGAATATTTAAAAAAAGGCTCTCCAGCAGACCGATTGCTTGTTTTATATCGTATTGAGGAAGTATTGTCCATTATTGGAAAACATGATGGTTCAAAAGCTTTCCAATTATATCAACCCCTCATTAGAAATCTCGGATATGTTCATCAGCATCCACTGGCATCAAGTGTTCGCCAGGCAGCCCACGAAGCAGCGGTTGAAGTGGGTGAAAGTCTTCTACCAGTTCTGCTTTGTACAACAGAACATTCCTCGGCAGTTTACTACGCCAATGTGCTTTTGACAGCAGCAACGATTGATTCTGATGATTCAAAAGTGCAGAACATGCTGAGACAGGCAGTAAACAAAAGCAGCGCCAGTGTCAAAAAAATACTTCTCAATGCATTTGAACATGTTGAAGATGCTTGGATTGTTCCATTGCTGAATATTATGCGTGAGGATGAGAACAAAAAAATTCAGGAAAAAGCTTCTGAATTATTTAATGGTATTTCAAAAGATACAACAGAAGAACAATCCAATGTGAATCATATTACTCCCCCTAAAGAACTGCTTGATGCTATCAATGACACATACAAAAATGATGATCTAAAAATGATCTATGACAATTATCTTCATCTATTCTTTGACATAAGTTATTTTGGTATGATCAATCGTTTGATTAGAAGTAAATTGAAAAAATTTGATATGGTGCGTGCCCTGGCAACATTGCTGGCTGACAGGCATAATTTCTGGCTGCTGATGAATGCCATGCATGACGATGTTTACACTGTTTTTGAACGTCTGGCATGGGAAGGGGGGGAATTTTCAGGGGATACCCTGAATAGAACGTTGAGTGAAAAAGTCAGCAATTATAAAGAAGAATTCATTCGGGATCGTGTTTACAAAAAAAATGAATTGAATAGTAAATACAGTTTGTTCAAAGTTAGAAAAGTACATAAGATGTCTCGTGAGCATGGATGGGTTAATGATTACCAACTTTCCTTACCAGACTTAATCCGAGAATATGCACAGAAATTTCTACCCAAACCCAAATACTATGAATTGATTGGCATATCAGATGAACCAGAAGCCTGTCAGATTTTTAGTGATAATTTTGCCATTGTCCAACAACTTCCCTTAATCATTCATTATGTCAGAAGCGGAAATATTGCATTTGAAAAGAATTCGGAAAAGCCAACAAGACTGTCAATTAACAATATGAATACCAGTTGTTCAATCCATGAATTTTATCCATCTGGCAAGCATGAAGAAAAACTGTTGCGAACCAATATTATTGCATGTTTCCTTCATTTAATGTCAGAAAAGTTGAATGTTGAATCCATTGCGCCTGAACTGATTTTAAAACAGATGCTGGATTATTTTTTTACAGGCGTTGATCGGTATTATTTTACTTTTAGAGGTTTTTCTTTTTTGACTTATTTAAAAAACTGGAAAAAAATCACTGAGAGCTTTCAAAACGACAATCAATACAGATTGGAAGTCAATTTCAGAAAGAATATCTGGGACGTTCTCAAGGAGATACCAGATAACCAATGGATTTCAGTCGATAACATCATCAAATATTGTTATTTTCATAACATTGATATTAGAATTGCGCATCCTTATATAGTCAGTCAATATGTTCATTTCTCTCCCAGCCGCAACATGAATGGTGAATGGGAAAATATCAAAGGAAAAACATATATTTCCGAATCCAGCTTTTCAACAGTTATAACACTTCCAGCAGTCAAGATGTTCCTTTTCTTTCTGGCCAGCTTTGGTATTATTGACATTGCATATGTGTCTCCTGAAAATGATGAAATTCGTACCAAAAACCGACCCTTTTTAAGCGAGTTTGATGGCCTTCAATATGTTCGTTTGAATGCATTGGGAGAATATCTTTTAGGGAAATCAAAGACGTTCAATTTTGACCCCGAAAAACTAACTGCTGAGGTGACTTTGGATGAAGATCGTCTTATTGCTTATCTGCGAGGCAATGATGCTGTAAAAAAGATGGTGCTTGATAAAATTGCATTGATGATTCATGATGGATGTTATCGGGTTAATTATCAAATTTTTTTAAAGAATTGTCAGTCGAAAAAAGACATTGATAACAAAATTCAGTTGTTTTATGACTATATATCAAAAGAACCACCAGAGATCTGGCAGACTTTTCTGGATGATATTCGTTCTAAAAAGGATCCGCTTGTGGAAAAGATGGATTTACATGTATTCAAAGTCAAAGATAATCAGGAATTGATTGAACTGATTGCCAGAGATGAAATCTTACGCAAATTGGTTTTAATTGCAGAAGATTATCATATTTTGATCCCGGCGCTTCATATCAAATTAGTTCAGCGTCGATTGGGAGAATTTGGATTTTTTATGGATGTATAGTGGAAAAAGAGGGACTATATGGCCGTTGAGGGAATAAATCCTCTGAAAGTTGAAGTGATGGATAAATTAAATGCGTGTAACCAAAATGGCCGGAATTTAAATTATCACTTGCCATTTTTTGAACCAGGATTACACTGAAGATGATGAATAAGATGAAATAAACACTGTATTTTAATCATCTTATTCATCTTATTCAGCGTAATCCAGCTTACATACAAATTTGAGATAAACATTTAATTTTTGTTGCCAAATTCTCCCCCCAGGAACCATCAGTCCACTCCTCAGATCGGTTCGGTTTGGCCATAACGTCCAGTGCGCCATATTTCATGGCATCAAAGGCCATGCGAGTACTTTTTTCGTCGGTAAAAGCAGATACAAAAACAATTGGGATATGATATTTTTTTACAATTTCTTCAGTAACATCAATACCATTCATATCTGGAAGTATGATATCCATTGTAATCAGATCTGGTTGGATTTCTTGCGCCATCTGAATGGCATCTTTTCCTGTTTTGGATATGCCAACAACTTCAATCCAGGGATCTTTATTTAAAATATTTTCAAGGAATATACTTTCTGTTGTGGAATCTTCAACGATTAGAACACGAATTATACGAGAAAGAGAAATATCAATAATATCTCTGGGAAGCTGAACAATTACTCGTGTAATATTTTCAGCGCTTTCCAGATCAATACAACCAGAATGAATTTGCGCAATCATTCTCGCTGAATATGTTCCCAGGCCCATCCCACTTTTTTTGCCATATGTTGAATATTTATCAAAAAAGCTGTGGCGGATATTCTCAGGGACAGTGCCAGCGTTTTCAATAATAATTTTGTCTTTTTGCCCATGTTGTAAATATATTGTGATATTCTCTTTTTCGGGTGAGGCTTCAATTGCATTCTTGATTAAATTTGCCATCATGGAATACAATAAGAATTCTTCGCCATGAACAATAAATCGTTCAAAATAATAAGGTTTGCGATCATCAATTATGGTGCCAATTGTTATCCCTTTAATATCCTGTATTTCATGTAATTCAGATTTGATTTTTCCTATAATTTCAATCAGGTTGACATTTTGTGGGGTATACATATATGAACCGCGCTCCATTTTACACAAATTCAATGACAAATTGACAATATTCAGCATTTGATACCCTGAATTTTCAATAATTTCAAGATATTCACATTGTGTTTCATTCAAAGGGCCATCCTCAATAATTAATTGGGGAAGATTGATAATGCCATTCAATGGTGTCTTTAAATCATGACGAGATATCGCCTCAATATCCTCACGTAATGATGCCATTTCTATAAGTTCTTTATTTTTAATTTCCAATTCACGTCGCACATTCATCAGCGACAAATGTGTACGAACACGTGCTTTGACTACTGATGGACTGATCGGTTTTGCAATATAATCCACTGCGCCCAGTTTAAAGCCTTTTGCCTCACATGATGACTGATCTTTGACAGTAATAAATATGATCAGGATATCCCGTGTTTTGGAATTATTCTTCAATGTCTCGCAAACAGTGTAGCCATCAATTCCAGGCATAATGATATCCAAAAGAATCAGATCGGGTTTTTTAGTCATTGCCAGTTCTATGGCACGTTCACCATTGGTTGAAAAAATGACATTATAGTCTCTGTGGAGGACTTCATTCAATATTTTAATATTTGCAGGCTCATCATCCACTATAAGGATGGTTTGTTTTACACCTTCACCATTCATTTTATTTACCTCAATTGAATGTTTAAATTATTTGCCATGCGGTATAAAAGCGTTTTAGCGTCATCAAAATCAAGTTTATCAATAGCTAACGATAAATTATTCATTTCCAATGCTATTAACTTATTCCCTACACGCTGATTTATGTTTTCAAATAAAGTTGTTGCAATCATATCATGATTGTTTAAACAATCATAAAGATGTTGAAGTTCGTCTTTTAATTCAGTGATATCTTTATATTCACGCTTTTTTTGTATTGTATCATAATTTTCCGCATTTTTCAAAATCTGCTTTAATAGTTGTGCATCACTGACAAGGTTATTAAATGCCTGTTCCAGTATTGGCAACTGAACCATGCAGGATTGTTTATCATGTTTCAGCGCATACGTTTCCAGCTTACGTGCAGCCTCCGACAAATCGTGTGCTGATAAATTAGCCGCAACCCCTTTTATGGTGTGGGACATGTTATGAATTTTTCTAAATGCGCCAGACTGAATTGCCTCATTGATGTCGTTTGGGTATTCTTTGTGTGATAAACAAAACTCCTGAAGAATTTTGTTGAATAATTTTAATCGCCCCCCCAATCTTTCTGTCCCTTCCTCTATGCTCACATATTTCAACTGCGCAATTGCCATTTCCATAGGGTTTCCATGATATTCCGACTTTTTGACAGGCGGCGGAGTGTTCTCATTGGCGCTTGATTTTCCAAGCCATTGAGATAGAACATGAAACATTTGTTTTGGCTGAATTGGTTTGGCAATATAATCATCCATACCAGCCTGAAGGCATCGTTCTTTATCTCCTGACATCGCATGTGCAGTCATGGCGATTATTGGAAATGCACGATTTGTATTTTCATACAGCCTGTTGATTGCGCGAGTTGTTTCGTATCCATCCATTTCAGGCATTTGAATATCCATAAGTACAGCATCAAACATCACTGAATTTTCATCTTTTCTTTTCTTGATCATTTCAAGAGCGTTGCAGCCATTATCTGCAATAGTAACATGTAAGCCCTCCTGTGTTAAAATTTCATAAGCGATCTGTTGATTAATAATATTGTCTTCAACCAACAAAATAGTTTCACCTTTAAATTCAATTGTCGTTTCTTTTTCATCAGTTCTCATCTTTCCACGATCATCTAATATACAGATTTGCGGGTGTAGTACTTTATTAATTGCTTGATACATAATAGATGGTGGAATGGGCTTTACAATTACGCCCTTAATGATTGCCTGAGCCATGTCATCAAGGACAGTATCACGACCATAAATGGTATCCATTAATATGATGGGAGGACAATTTGTGTCAAAGCTTGCCTTAATTTGCCTGGAAATACGCAAACCATTCGTATCAGGCATGTCGTAATCAATCAGAAATAGATCAATTTGAGAATTTCTATTTATGTCTAACCATGTCAAATAATCTTTTTCACATGAAAAAAGATCAACAGACATATTTTTATGCGTTAACATATAATATATAATATTGCGGCTGGTATTATTATCATCAATAATAATCGCTTTTTTCCCATTTAAATTTATTGGATTTATTAAGGATTGATTGGTCTGTGTATCCAATTTAAACAAACAGTTAAAAGAAAAAGTGCTGCTTTCCCCATATTGGCTGCTTGCCATAATATTACCATCCATCATTTCAACCAATCGTTTACAAATAGTCAGACCAAGCCCGGTTCCGCCATAACGTCTCGTGGTGGACGAGTTGGCCTGAGTAAAAGGTTGAAACAATCGTTTAATCTGTTCGTCAGTCATACCAATTCCAGCATCCTGAACAGAAAAAGAAAGCCTTACAGTATCAGTCATTTTTTTCAAAACAGAAATAGAAATGATAATATCGCCCTTATCTGTAAATTTGATAGCATTGCTCAGCAAATTAATCAATATCTGTCCTAAGCGAAGCGGATCGCCGATCAGATGATTTGGCACATCCTGATCTACTGAAAAAATAATTTCAATCTGTTTTTCATCCTGCTTCATACAGAACATATTGCTCAGATTTTCCAAAACATCAAACAAATCAAATGGCACAGATTCCAAATCCAGTTTGTGTGCTTCAATTTTGGAAAAATCAAGAATATCATTGAGAATACCCAAAAGGGACCGGGCGGATTGATCAATCTTTACAAGATAATCTTTTTGGCGCTCTGTTAATCGGGTTTTTAGAGCCAGTGAATTCAATCCAATAATCGCATTCATGGGGGTTCGAATTTCATGAGACATATTGGCTAAAAAATCGCTTTTTAAACGATTGGCTTCATCAGCACGTCTTGCCAATTGTTCTGCTGCCATCCGCGATTTTTGAAGTTCAAATTCGATTTGTTTCTGGGACGTAATATCTACAATCACACCAATCAAACCTTGAAGTGAATTATCGGTATTGAAAAACTTTGCAATGTGACAAACAACGTTTTTCAATGCTTGACCAGGCATTCGGATTTCCATTTCATAAACCTGTTTTGTATCATCACTGCTTAAAAACAACTGTTCCTTAAAATGAATGACTTCTGCTACTTCAGCAGGTAAAAAATCAAACAGGCCATATCCAATTATATCAGATGCCTTTTTATTAACAAAATTAGAAAAAGCGGTATTGGTAAGCTGATATTCATCATGAATGGTTTTAAAAAATACAGGCAAAGGCACTGAATCGACAACAGTTTGAAGAAAAATTCTTTCCCGCTCAATGGCTTCTGCAGCTTTTTTACGCTCGGATATATCCCGAATAACGCCAACAGTGCCAATATACTCCTTTTCTTCAGACTGAGCATGTATTCCAGAAATGCCCGCGCTATTGACTTCCACAACAATGAAATCATCAGTTATGGATTCGATTTCACCTGGAGATATTTTCTCACCCGATTTGGATTTCAAGCGCACTTCAAGACCTGTTGTGATACGAGAACCAGAACGTCGCTCATCAAAAAGTTTAGGCGGTGGACGATTTACATTTTTGGGAATTTTCGATAATACTTTTTCACGACTGACATCATCAATATCTTCAGGACACAAAATTTCGCTAAAATGTTTGCCAATCAAATCTTCTTTTTCATAACCCAAACGACGAATGGCATTGTTAATAAATGTGAAATAGCCATTGGCATCAATGCGATAAACAATGTCTGGAATGGTTAAAACCAGGGATCGAAATCGATCTTCCGATGCTGCAAGTGCGCTGTTATTCTTTTTAAGTTCTTCATTCAATACATTGAGCTTCAATTGTTTTTCTTTTAATTCTGTATTTTGCAGCAATGAATTCTCATAGGTACTCATTAGTAGATTTAATACTTGATTACGTCCAGCAGTAATTGTATGTGCTTTTCCAAAAAAATTGATCGTCAGCGGCTTTTCAGTATATTCATCTGAATAATTTTCAGTCAGATGCTGGTTGGACAAAAGGAATTCCACTTTGGTTAATAAAAAAGATTCTTTGAAAGGTTTGGTAACATAGGCATCAGCTTTCGCATTAAGCCCATTGATAATGTCTTCAGGATCATGAAGGTCGGTCAGGAGCAGCACAGGAATGTGCTTAATTGCTGGATCATTTTTGATATGTCTGCACATTGTAAAGCCATTCATAACAGGCATGGTAACATCACTGATAATTAAATCAGGATTTTTTTCTATGGCAAGACAAATACCCTCCTGGCCATTTTTTGCCACGTGCGTCAGATAACGATTTTCAGTTAACAAAAGTTCAAGTTTTAAGGCCTGCGTGGGGCTGTCTTCAACAATTAATATTTGAAAAGACATATTGATAAATTTTATTTCTAATTATTTTAGTTGGTTGCTGACTCTTCTTATTGCAAACTACCGATAAAGCGGGACATTTAACAATATCAAGGTGCAATTAGATAAATCTAATTGCTTTAATTTTAGATTTGATTTGTTTTCAGTCAGCACCCTACGGCCAAGTTTACGAAGATAACCAGTGAATCAAAGGTTTTTCCTAGCCAAAAACTTATGGTCGCTTACTTACAATTATATTGGAATGAAATAGAAGGTAAACGTTGGTAATTTAAAATTAATTCATTATTATTGTAAATGACTTCAAGTAAATCTTTCAAGCGATTATTATTGTACCGATGTGCGGCATCAATGCCGCCATAGATACTTCCACTATACCAGGTCAGTTCAAAAAAGGATATGACAGCAAAAAAGCCCCATTGTTCGTGTCTGGCGCAATCTATTTGGCCATAGAGGAACAAGCTGTTCATTATCAAGGATCTAAGTGCATTGGCATATTCTTTTGAATAGGCATAACCCAAACCAGGTATTAATCCCAGAAAACCACCGACTGATCCTTTTTTATCTTTTCCATTTATATAGAGATTGAAAGCATCAAGAGCCTCCTTGTGTTGACAATGCAATGAATCCATTTCGTTTCTAACATTTTCGTATCGTTTTAAAACAATATTTGCATGCGCTAATCTTATCCTGATAATATCCTGAAACTCTTGATTTTGTTCATTTAAACTGATGCCTTCCAAATAAAAAAGGGATTCCTTGAATTGCTTTTGTGCAATAGAACATTCAGCTCTTAACAGTCTGACATAAGGTGTTAAGTCAAAAGAGGCTGTTTCGCAGTTATCTAGCATTTTTTGAGAAAGATAATATTTTTCAGATTTCCAGTATTCATAAGCTGCGGCATAATAATAGGCCGCTTTTATGTTATTTTCAGAAACAAAAGCAGCAAGACGCCTGAACTCAATGGCCGATTGCTCATGATCATTCTCATTGGCTAATATCAGTGCCATTTGGCGAGTGATTGATAATTGATCCGCATTTGAACATACCGCATTGAAAAATAATATGGCAACGATTAATGTAAGTTTTGTTTTCATTTTGTAGATAATTGATAGTTATTGAAAAAATCATGATCCTCAAGGGGATCAAGGTATTTAACACGGCCTTCAATGATTACAGATTTTGATTTTTGAGCAACGACATCTGGCTCACGAATCAAGCGATCACCAATAAACCCAAGGCCCAAAATACCAAATTTTGTTAATGCCTGTTGTGCATATCGAGAACATGAAGGTTGTAAAGAACAACGTTGGCCTATAGCAGGGCCTATTTGTGTTTGATAAAAAAGAATTACCCACTGTGCAGGAAGACCAGACCATGACACATTGTTTTGTTGAGACATCAAGCGGGTCTCTTCGATAATATCGTCTGACCACAGCGAAAAACAGCTATCAACCTGAGAATATAAGTCTGGGTGATTGGCAGCAAGATTCTCATCATGATCAAAAAGGTGTGATAGAGAACAACTGGATCGAACAAACAATGATGGCAGTTTTGTATTCATGAATAATTGTACTAAAACATCAAAAGCAGGGTGATATTTTTTTTTGTCAATATAGGCTCTGGATAATTCATAACACGCCATATCTTTAATTTGGAGAGGACTCGCATTATCCAAACAAATATTTGCCAGGGTATCAGTACTATCGATACCTATTCGTCGCTCTGATAACGCTAAAAAGAATTGTGCGCGTTTATTTAAAGGGTTGTCAGATAAACTTCGAAGGCATTCTATTCGACATGCTTGAAAGTTATTTTCTTCAAACAGGGATATCGCGAGTTCAAGCAGAATGTTATTTTCTGCTTGAACACTGTTTGACAATAAAGCAATCAATATAATGAGGGAGGCCATAAAAATAAGACCTCCCTTTTTATAATGAATAAATTTAATACCAGTTGGCCCCATTCTGTTCAGCCCATTCGTGTGCGGTTGTACCATCATAGCATTCAAGTCCATTCCAAATAGCAAAGATAAGCCCCACATAAGGAATTATGGGCACAATTTCCCGCCAATGCAATGAAGCACCTTCATTATACTCCAGCCCTTCACGTAACCCGAAACAACAGCCGATAAAAAAAGCACTTAAACCACCTGGATTTTTTTTACTTGTTTTCGCATCCGATGTTATTGGCACCAGCGTAAAAATTAATAAAAAAACAATCATAAATACTGTACATTTTTTTAAGTTTGTTTTCATTCAAACCTCCATAATTAAAGTTTATTAAAAAAAATCTATACAAAAAAAAACGACATAACTTAAAGAATTTTTTTCGTCCTAATAGTGATATGTTTTTGAAAAATCCGCAACAAATTCAACATCCTTAAAAAACAATTCAGGGTTAAAAAAATGATCATTTACCGGTGTATTGACTTTTAGATTATGAATGTATCTTTTTTCAACAATTTTAGATCCATCAGGCATGATCATAAAGGCGTCATGCAAACAAGGAATCGAATACGCGCCTTCTTTTTCAAAAAATTTGCTGTATTTGTACTCAGCTAATTTATTTTGCATCCCGCTATCTTTAAAAAATTCGATTCGCTCCAAACGATCAGGCGTATTGCATGAAAGTATAACAAAGGATGTATCTGTCTTATACGCGACGCGAATGGCAAAATTTGTGTTCCCTGGGAGTTTAATTTCTGGAATATCTTTCATTTTTAATAAATGCTCGACAGGGGTTGCAGGAATATTTCTAACAGAAGCCATCCACGTTTCATTTAATTCTTCAATTGGCTTTGAAAAACCTTTTGCTGCATTCTTTTGATAATAGTACAGGTTTTTTCCATCGACTATAATTCGTCGATTTGCAGGAGAAATATTTTCAACATTTATGAAATATGGTCGTTTGTAAACGACTCGACTTAACATTCGGACTGTACTGGTTCCTTTTGTTGTTTTTTGTATTTCACAAGAAATTGTCTCAATCGTTTGATAACGTTGCAATAATTGTTGTGCCAGCGTTGTCGATTTTGCAAAGCTTGCTGGTTGTGCAACAAGCATCAGTGCAATGAACCAAACAAAGATCAATATTTTAAGATGATGAATTAACATTGCCGCCTTCATTTATATATTCAAATTTTTGATGTTGATATTTGGGACGTTGAATCATTTGTTTCATATTTTTCAATGTATAATAAGGAAGCCGCCACAAAAAAAACTTGTATAACCATTGAAAAACTACAGATGAAATATTTCCGCCCGGATCGGCAAATCCTTGAAATTCAATCCTTGCATAATTGTTGGCCAATGGTGTTATTTGCCAGAAAGATTCAATTTTTTGAACACGAACATAGTTATTATTGGGAGGTATGAATTTTGGCTCAGCCTGTCCACTTATTGTAATAATATTCGTTTTTGGGTCTTGCACTATACGACTATAAACAATTGAATCTCTATCTTTTAATGGCCATGGCATTTTATTAATTGTATAGATATATCCATCCATCTGGCTATTTCTTTTTAATATTATGATTTTTCGAACACTGCTTACCCAATTAGGAATATTATCCAGATCATTGATTAATGCAATAAAAGAATTAAGCGAACTTTTTACTTGCGTCACACCTTTAAATTTGATCATGCCATTATCCATTCGAGAATAATATATCATTATATTTTCATCTGTATCTTGTTTTACCAGTTTCCAATTATCATTTGCCCAACACATACTTGAAATCAAAGTAAATAAAATTAGCCAATTAAGTAACTTTTTGAATTGTATTATTATAGAATTTGCCATGTATATATCCAAATCCAAAATCCTCAAGATCCGCAAAAAAAATTCGATATTTGGTTTGACCAAAAGATCAATGTTGCCTGTATAACATAGCACGACATAAAATGCAATGGTTAAATGGGGTCGGATCATGGAAATTTTAAAATTTATTGAATTTATTTATATAAAATAAAAATTAAAACACCATATTTAACTCTTAGAAGGCCCATTTTGAAACAAAACTGGGCCTTCTAAGAAAATTTTGACGCATAGAACAATATTGATAAACTATCCATATCTAAAAACATTGGGCGGTAAAATATTTCTAAATACGTCTGATGAAACAATATTGTTATATTACATTTTTGAAGTGGTTTCAATAATCAGTGATAATTGATTTTTGAACTTATAAATGAAGTCTACAGGTTCTTTAAAGTTTTCACACAATTGCTCTTTTTGCTCAATTATATCAATTAGATCCAGTACTTTGTTGTAATTCTTAAACGCAGTTCTATCCTGAGAAGAAATGGAGATATCCTTGACATATACGAACAAAAAATGTGGATGATGTTCCCTTTGTAAATGCTCCCAGGCGAGATTGAATTCCTCCTGAGTAAATTCACCAACCTTACTACCAATCAA
>Ga0272440_1001511_pt1 | contig 18905 bp, 1 predicted proteins | sample SSMMMBAug17_FD_192440 | JGI IMG/M metagenome (GOLD analysis project Ga0272440, IMG submission 192440) | Marine sediment archaeal communities from Little Sippewissett salt marsh, Falmouth, MA, United States - SSM-MMB-Aug17 | ecosystem: Environmental > Aquatic > Marine > Wetlands > Sediment ...
AAAATATTTATTTTGAACCACTTACTGACATTAATAAATATATAAATTCCTCCATACCAATTTTATTATTTTTATTAATATCTGCTCCTGAAATAATGCCAATTGAATTAATATTAGTGAGGAGTTGGGCTGTAATTATACAATCTTTAATATCAAGTTTTCCATCGCCATTTATATCTCCTGATTGAATTCCACCAATGTAAATAAAAGACGAATATACTGTTTTGCTCATACTGCTATTGCCTTCACCATCGTCTTTTCCAGTTACCTCAATTCTTATATATTTTGAATCATATTCTGGTCTGATAATTAAAGAATTTGTTATTTGTGCAAAAATATTGATCAAATTATATGCGTCTGGAGTATCTGAAAGCTGCCATTGGTATTTAAATTGGATATTTCCTGGTGTTTGATCGTTATCATCATTCCAATTACCTGGATATGCTACAAGGGTCTGGCCAACTTCTGGTTTTCCAGAAATACTTGGTGCAATTGTGCAATTTGGCGGGTCGTTTATTGGATTTATAATTATAAGGAATTGTCTTTGTACACTTGTATCACTGCCGCCATTAACTTTACCTCCATCATCTTGTAATTGAACATAAACATTAATTTCACCATTTGCGTCATTAAGGGCTTCAAATGAAAGCATACCAGATGGAGTTATTTCTGGCAGTTCTTTAAATAATGAATTTTTATCTGTGGTTACATTAAAAAATAAACCCTGGTCGTATTCGTTAATTGGACCGGGTTGAATATTATGAGCAAAACCAGGCAAAACCTGTCTTCCTGAGTCTTCATCAATTGTACGTTTTGACTCAATTGTAAAGCTTGGGGGATCATTTATTTGTTCAATAGTAATATTAAAATATTTTGTATCGCTTGTATCCTGTCCTCCATTAAGAATTCCTCCATCATCTTTTAAATAAACTGAAACAGTAGTCTGACCATATTCATTATCATCAGGTGTAAAGCTAAGTGTGCCATCTGAAGTTATTTGAGGTTGTTCTTTAAAAAGTGATGTTCTATCGCTTGCAGCAATAAAGGTTAATACCTGTCCAATTTCATCAGATGATCCCGGGGAGATATCTTTTGCCCAGTTTGGATAAGTTATCTTTCCAGAGTCTTCTTGAATAGTTATATGATCTCCTCTTGTAAAAGTGGGTTTTGTATTCATAGGATAAACTCTTATATCAAATGAAAAGGTCTGGCTTTGATTTTTTCCTCCATATAATGTGTCTCCATCATCTTTTAAATAAACAGAGACAGTAGATGTACCAGTTTTACCATCCATAATTTTAAATGAAAGAGCTCCATTTAATGATATTTGCGGGTTTATTTCAAAAATACCAGTATCTCCTGAAATACTTGTAAAAAATGAAAGTCCCTGTCCTGATTCATTTTCAGGGCCTGCTTTAACATTTAGTGCCCATTCAGGTAAAATTTTATAACCAGCATTTTTATTAAGATTTAGACCTGAGCCAGGTGTAAATGATGGTGAATCATTTACAGGCGCTATTGTAATATTAAACTCATATACCATGCTGACTGAATTTCCACCATTTTCATTTCCACCATTATCCTGCAAAAATATTGAAATTCTTGAGGAGCCAAAAGCATCATTTGCTGGTGTGTAGGTTAATTTTCCATTTGTGTCAACAACAGGTTCAACAGCAAATAGAGATTTATTTTCAGGCTTAATGACAAATGTTAATTTTTGATCAGATTCATTATCTGGTCCAGAACTAATATTTTTTGCCCAATTTTCAATGTGCTGCTCTCCTGCATCTTCAAGAATGGTTAGATCAAGGCCTGGAGTAAAGCCTGGTTGATCATTAACCTGAGCAATAGTGATTGTAAAAGTTATTGTACCAGATATATCTTTTCCACCATTTTCAGTTCCTCCATCATCTTTAAGATAAGCAGTTACTATAGAAGTTCCAGTAGCATCTGGATATGGAGTATAGGTTAAATTTCCATTTAATGGAGATATTGCAGGAGGTACTGCAAAAAGTTCAGTTTTATCTGGACTTACAAAAAACTCTAATTGCTGATCAACTTCATTTGCAGCTCCAGAGCTTATGTTTTTTGCCCAATTTTCTAATGTTTGAGCACCTGAATCTTCTAATACAAGCGGATTGATTCCCTGCAAAAATGTTGGTGCATCATTTACTGAATTTATAGTAATAGTAAATACTTTAATTTCACTAACATTGCTTCCACAGCTTCCAACGCCTCCATCATCTTCTAAATAAACATTTACAGTCGCAAGACCATAAGCATTAGGTGTTAGTATATAATTTAATGTTCCATCTGATTTTATTTCTGGTTCTTTTATAAAAAGACCTTTATTGTCAACTTCAGTGTGAAATGTTACATTTTGCGCAACTTCATCAGCAGGGCCAGGGCTTATATCTTTTGCCCATTGATAAATAATTTGTTCAGGAGAATCCTCTGAAATAATCTGATTAGGACCTAATGTAAAGGTTGGCGGATTATTACATGATGATATCTCAATTGTAAATTGATGAGCATCGCTTATATAATCTCCACCATAATCAATACCGCCATTATCAGTTAAATAAACAGTAATAACAGATTTTCCGCTAATTCCCGGGGAAGGAGTAAAAGTCAGAGTTCCTGCTGCTGAAATTAAAGGATCTTCAGAAAATAAATGTCTGTTAGTTATTTCAAGTTTAAATTCCAGTGTCTGTCCAATTTCATTTATCGGTCCTGAGCTGATATTAGTTGCCCAGTTTGGAATAATTTTTGGAGTTGGGTCTTGATTTTCTGAAATTACCTGATTTTGTCCTGGTATAAATGATGGCGGATCATTAACAGATAATATAGTAATATCAAAAGTAGAAGTTTCACTTACATTTATACCGCCATTGGCAGTTCCTCCAGTATCTTCCATAAAAACAGAAACTGTTGCAGTACCAAAAGCATTAGGAGCTGGAGTGTATTTTAATGTACCATCTTGTGAAATAAATGGCTGCTCTGTAAAAAGAATATTATTAGTATTACTTAAATAAAAAAGTACCTGTTGATCTGATTCATCTGTTGGTCCAGGTTTTACATTTGTTGCCCAATTATCAATAGTTTGAGCACCAGCATCTTCTTTAATTATTTGATTTGGTCCCTTTACAAATGAAGGTGCATCATTAACACCTATTATTGTTACTGTAAAAGTTTGAGGAAAACTGGTATCTTTACCGCCATTTGTTACTCCGCCATCATCTTTTAGATAAACAGAAACAACAGCAGTTCCCTTTCTATCAACAGATGGGGTAAATTCAAGTTTTCCATCATCAGTAATAACTGGTCCTGATGCAAAAAGTGATGGATCACCAGGAATTAACTGAAATGTTAATTTTTGTGTTAATTCATCTTGAGGGCCAGCGTTTATATTTGTTGCCCAATTTGGGATAGACTGCTTTCCAGCATCTTCAATAATAATCACATTTGAACCGCGAACAAAAGATGGTGAGTCATTAACAGGTTCTATTGTTATCATAAAAGTTTCAGTTGAGCTTTTATTATTTCCTCCTCCATCATCTTCGAGATAAACAGTTACTAATGTGCTTCCATTTAGATTTGGTCCTGGAGTAAAAGTAAGAGTGCCAGTAGAAGATATTTCAGGTTGAACAATAAAAAGATTTGGATTTTGTACATTAACATGGAATGTTAAAATTTGATCAATTTCACCTGGCTCACCTGGACTGATACTTGTTGCCCAATAATTTATAACCTTTTGGCCTGAATCTTCATATATTTTTTGATCTGAGCCTTTTGTAAAAGTTGGAGGATCATTTTTACCTTCAACTTTAATAATAAAGCTGTACCTCTGGCTTTCATTTATACCATTATTAGCTGTTCCTCCTGTATCTTCCATCCATACACTAGCATTTGCAACACCACTTATATTTTCTCTTGGCTTAAAGGTTAACGTTCCATCTGAGCTGATTTGAGGAACCTGTTCAAATAAATTATTATTATCAGTGTCAATATGGAATACATATTGTTGAGATGATTCATTAAGCGGTCCCTGTCTTATATTTGTAGCCCATCCTGTTCTAGTTTGAAGTCCAGTGCTTTCATATATTGATATATCGCTGCCCGGTGTAAAATCAGGAGGATCATTAACCTGTTCTATTGTAATTGTTTTTTGATATATTTCACTTACATCACGACCTCCATTTGCATCACCGCCATTGTCTTTGCAATAAATTGTCATAACAGCAACGCCAACTGCATCTTCTGCTGGTTTGTATGAAATATCACCAGCAGTATTTATTTGAGGAGATATTTCAAAAAGTTCATCATTATCAGTTGTAACAATAAAGCTATAGGTCTGTCCAGATTCATTTGAAGGTCCTGAACTGATATTTGTTGCCCACTCTTGCTTTTTAATAAGATCAGAATCTTCAAGGCTTGAAAGATCTGCCCCAGGCAGGAATGTTGGTGGATTATTTACAGCAATTATATTAATCTTGAATTCTCGTATTGAACTAATATCATTGCCGCCATTGACTTTTCCTCCATTGTCTTGAGCCTGTATACTTAAAGTTGCAACACCATTAGCATATGGTGTTGGAGTAAAGGTAAGAGTTCCATTTTGAGAAATATCAGGACCTGAATAAAAAAGGCTGGCATTTTCTAAATGATTAATAACAAATGAAAGAATCTGGCTTGATTCATTTGGTGCGCCTTTTGTAATATTTGATGCCCATCCTGAAAATGATTTTTTTACATTTGAAGTGTTTACTTCTTTGATTATAATATCTTCTCCAATATCAAAATCAGGAGGATCGTTAACAGATTTAACTTGAATAATAATATCCTGATAAGTGCTAATATCAACTCCTCCATCATCAGTACCCGCAAGGTCTTTTAAATATACCCTTATAGTGGCACTTCCATTTTCATTAGGAGCTGGAGTAAATGATAAATTTCCAAATTTTGAAACAGCAGGTAAAACAGAAAAGAGGCTGTCGTTATTTGTGCTGACAATAAAATTAAAATCCTGATTTAATTCATTGGTTGGCCCAGGAGATATTTCTTTTGCCCAATTTGGAACAAAAACAGCCTGCTCATCTTCATTTACAATTTGACTTTCACCAGCTACAAATGAAGGGGCATCATTAACAGGATTAATTGTTATGTTAAAATATTTAGGAGTACTTTTGTCACTTCCCCCATTAGCAGTACCAGCACTGTCTTGAAGTATAACAGTAATTTGAGCAGTTCCATACTGATCTTTTAATGGAGTAAAGGTTAACATACCATCAGTGCCTATTTTAGGAGCTATTTCAAATAAATTGAAACCACTTGTTGAATTAACCTGTATATTGAATGTCAGGTTTTGAGATGCTTCATTTGAAGGTCCAGATTTAATATTTGAAGCCCATGCAGGGTAAATTTGTATTCCTGAATCTTCTCTTGCAACAACATCAGCTCCAGTATCAAAAGAAGGGCTGTCATTTACAGGTGTTATTGTTATTGAAAATTCTTTTTTTACACTAATATTATTTACCTCGGCATTATCATCAAGCCAGACTGTAACAGATGCGATTCCATTTGCATTATCTTCAGGCTGAAAAGTTAATTTACCAGTTAAATCAACTTGAGGAAGAATTCTGAATAAGGCTGGATTTTTTGTACTTGTATGAAAAACAAGACTTGATAACTGATCTTCTTCGCCTTCCCCTGCACTAATAGAAGTTGCCCAATTAAGAACTTCTTTTTTTCCAGAGTCTTCTAAAACTACTTGATCTGCATCAAGAAGAACAAAACTCGGTTTATTATTTACTGACTCAACGTTTATTGAGAATTGAACAGTTGATGAACTATCAAGATCACCTCCGCCATTGTCTTCAAGATAAATATTAATCCTTGCAATACCATTTTTATTTGCAAGTGTAGTAAATAATAAGCTGCCATCAGATAAAACCTTTGGAGTTTCTTTAAAAATACTTAATCCATCAACAACCTGTAAATGAAAGGTTAATATTTGATCATTTTCATCAACACCAGCGCTAATATTCGTTGCCCAATTTTCAATAACATAAGCTTTATCTGTAGTACTTTCAAAAACATTCTGATCTGGACCTTTTGTAAATGATGGCTGATCATTTTTTTGCATTACTGATATAGTAAATTTTACAGCATCACTTGTATTTTTACCATCATTAGAAACGCCGCCATCGTCTTGTAGGTAAACAGTTACTGTTGCTGTTCCAAATTTATCTGTATTTGGCTTAAAATAAAGATCTCCACTTGAATTAATAGATGGGCCTTCAGCAAATAATTCATCATTGTTGGTACTGATATAAAAAGTTACTGTTTGAGCATTTTCATTTGATGCTCCCTTATTAATACTTGTAGCCCATGAAGAAATTGTAGTTGGACTGGAATCTTCCTCAACTTCAATATCCTGACCTTTATTAAAAGAAGGCGCATCATTAACTGGATTTATTGTAAGACTAAATTCCTGTATGCTGCTTTGTTTAGGATCTAATACACCATTTGTAGTACCCTGATCTTTTAATTGAACAGTTAGATTTGCGATACCAGATGCATTTAATAATGGTTTAAAATAAAGTCTTCCATTTGAAGATATCTCTGGCAACACTTCAAAAAGGCTTTCTGTTGTAGTTTTTACTTCAAATTCAATAGGCTGCCCATATTCATTTTCAGCACCTGGATTTATACCAGTAACAAAGTTTGTAATATTTTGTTCACCGCAATCTTCTTTTACAGATATGCTTTTCATCATATTAAATGATGGCACATCATTAACTTCATTAATTTTAATTGTAAATTCAGAGACCGAGCTTCTATTAGAGCCATTATTTAAAATCCCGCCATCATCTTCAAGGTAAACATAAACACTCGCGGTTCCATAAGCATTATCTGCTAATCTAAAAGTTAGTCTTCCTGTTGGAAGAATTATTGGAGCTTCTTTAAAAAGGCTGTTATTGTTAGTAGTTACAAAAAAACTAACATTCTGGCTTTCATAAGGTCCTGAACTTATATTTGTTGCCCAGGCTTGATCATAATAACCTGAATCTTCCTGTACAGCTACAGGATTTAATCCTTGAGTAAAAGAAGGTGGATCATTAACCTTTATTATCGAAATAGTGAAAGATTTTTTAGTGCTTGTATTGCTTCCACCACCATTATCTTTTAATACTACATCTACAACAACATCTCCAAATGCATTTGGAGCTGGTGTATATGTAAGCGTGCCATCAGGAGTAATAGAGGGTCCAGCTTCGAACAGAGTTGGGTTTGATGGAGTTAAAACATATGTAAGCACCTGTCCTTCTTCATCTAGTGGCTGAGCAATAAGTCTTGCCCAATTTGGAATTCCCTTAGGACCTTCATCTTCATAAACTGTCTGATTAGGTCCAGGTAGAAAATCAGGGGGATCATTCATCGGAAGGATATTAATTACAAATTGTTTAGGATCACTTTTATCTCTTCCACCATTTAATGTGCCGCCATCATCTTTTAAATAAACAGTAACTGTAGCTTTTCCATTGGCATTAGACGCTGGTGTAAAGGTAAGTCTTCCAATAGTTCCAGTAGATGGAATTTGAATAATAGGCTGTTGATAAAAAAGGCTGCTATTATTTGTTGATATTTCAAATCTTAATTTTTGTTCTGTTTCACTTTCATCTCCAGGGTTTATATCTAAAGCAAAATCTACGCTGTTATAAACTCCTGAATCTTCATAAACTTCAATATTACTTGTTTTTAAACTAAAAGTTGGAGCATCATTAACATCAACAATACTTATTTCAAACTGCTTAACAGCACTTTGATCAACACCATTATTCTCAGTTTCACCATCATCAGAAAGTGAAATTTCAATAACTGCTTTACCATTTTTGTTAATTTGAGGTGTAAAAGTAAGTGCGCCATCAGGTGATACCTTTGGATCAACACTAAATATTTCTGAATTTTGCTTAACTTCTACTTTAAATGTTAATGTCTGATCTATTTCATCTGATGGTCCAGAAATAATATCTTCAGCCCAATTAGAAAATAATTGAGGACCGGAATTTTCTTTTACTTGAATATTATCTCCTAAAGTAAAAGATGGTGCATCATTTACAGGAAGCACATTTAAATAAACAGTTGCAATATTTGAATCCAAAAGATCATTTGCCTTAAAAGTAAAACTATCAGTTCCATTATAATTTTCAACAGGCTTATAATATATGTTTTTACCTTCTCCAGTAATAATACCATGTTCAGGAACAGAAACAACATTATATGTTAAATCATCACCATCTTCATCAGTAGCATTTAAAGCAATTTCTATAGAGACATCTTCATAAACATCTATTTCCATATCATGAGCAACAGGAGGTACATTTAATGCCTCATCTGCTCCAATATCATAACCTAAACCTTCATTATTATAACCTTTACCTTTAGGTCTAACATCACCATCAATATCAAAAGCAGGGGGATTCACATCAGAAGCTCTATTTTTACAAGGTGAGCCAGGACCTAATCTGTATAAATCATCATCTGTAAATATTGGATCAAGAGAAAAATTGTTTGAATAAGACTCCCAGTTAGAATCAGAAATATCTGAATTAGAGATAATAACACCAGTTCCTGGATTATAATTTATTTCATCTTCATTATTAAATAAAATGCTGTTTCTTATAGTAAGAATATCGGAGAGATTTGAAGTAGATTCATTTTGAACATAAACTCCATTACCAGCAATTGAGGCTGTGTTATCAGCTATTGTTGAAAAATGAATTAAAGGGGTTAAAACATTTTCTAAGTAAACACCTGCTCCTTGCTGTGCTTGATTAGTTGCAATAATTGAATTTCTAATTTCAGGAGCATTTGAACCTTCAATATATATACCTCCACCAAATAATGCATTAATATTATTTTTAATATTACATCTGTCAACTAAAGCAGAGGTAGATGTTGAAATTGCCATACCAGACCCAAAATCTGCATCATTGTTTATTACGTCAACATCTCTGATAATACATGTTGATCGACTAACATATATACCACCACCCATAATTTGAGCATTATTGTCTTCAATATTTACATTTGAAAAATCAGGCATTGAATTTGAAAAAATGTATATACCGCCTCCGCTTTCATCAGCTTTGTTGCCTGTAATTTCTGAATCTCTAATTATAGGTGATGAACTACTTAAAACAGCAATTCCTCCACCCATTGATGATGAATTATTGAAAATATTTAAATTAATCAACGCAGGCATTGAATTATTTAAAACTGCAAGTCCACCTCCAGAGATAGTTGACTTATTGGTAGTTATTGCACAATTTTCTATAGTTGGAGATGATGAATTAGTAATTAATACACCGCCGCCAAAATCATTAAGTCCATCTCTAATAGTAAAACCCATTAGTTTAGAACGAGACGTTTCAGACTTTTCAAAGGTTACAACACTGCCGCCATTTTCCTGTCCTAATATGATAGCTCCAGAAGGTCCATTCATCGAAGTTACACTAACAGCTTTGCCATTAAAGTTAATATTTTCAAGATAAAATCCATCTGAAACAATGATAGAATCACCAGTTTGTGAAGCATCTATTGCGCTTTGAATTGTTGAATAAGGGCATCCTGTTTTACATACATTCAAAACAGACTGACTCATTACAACCTGAATATGATCTGTCTTAGTTTTTCTATAATTAAACTGGCCAATTTTTAATGTTAAACTAACAGCATATTTTCCAACAATTGAATATTCATGAATTGGATTTTTTTCATTACTAGATGTTCCATCGCCAAAATTCCATGTTCTGTAAACATTAGCATTATATATGATAGATTTATCGAAAAATTGTACTTTACCAGGGGCTTTAACTAATGTTGGAGTTGCATAAAAGTCAACTTGTGGGTCTTTGCTTAATACCTGAATATATGAATATTTTAATTCTGAATCACTATAATTTTCATCATTAACAGTTAATTTGATGTCATAAATACCTGGCTGGCTGAAAATATGAACTGGATTTTTAATAGTTTCCTGAGATCCGTCTCCAAAATCCCAAATTCTTGATAAAATACTGGATGAAGGCTCGGATATATCATTAAATTGAACAGTAAGCGGAGCATATCCACTTGTAATATCAGCGCTAAATTTTGCATCTGGCTTTTCGCTGCAAATAATGGTCTTTTCTTTATATGCAGTTTTTCCATCATTATCAGTTACAGTAAGTCTTACTTTATATAAACCAGGAATCGTATAAATCATTGTAGTATAATTTTGTGATGAAGCAGTAGTTGATTCACCAAAATTCCAATTCCAATTAACAATGCCGGCACTTGAATGAGCAAATCCAGAAAATATAACATTTAATGGAGGATTGCCTATAATTGGATCTGCATTGAAATCAACAGTTATAACATCAGCGTTCCATTCAAAAGCCCCCATATCAACAAAATTATAAAATGATCTTTCTAAGCCGTCAATATCGACTTCAGGAATATTTTCATCACTTTCAGTACCTTCATTAATACATGGAGAACCATTTTCTAAATAATAATTACCCATTTCCCAATCCACAAATTGTGGATCAAGGTTAATATTATTATTACCAGGATAATTTCCAAGAAGTCTTTTTACATTTGATGAATTGACTGAGATGGCATCACTATTATAAGAGTCAATAACAGCAGCACCTGTAGTACTATGATCCCATAAAATACTGTTAAGGACATTTAATGTAAGTGGTGAAGAAACATTTTGAGCAAAAATAGCAGAGCCTTGACCTGCATCATTATCTGATAAAGTAGTATTTATAATATTTCCTGAGCTGTTTATATAGATTCCTCCACCATTTAAATTAGTACTATTACCAGTAATTAATGAATTAACAATTAATACTTCTTTAGTTCCTTGAGTTCCAATTCCTCCGCCATTTTGTGCTGCAATATTATTTTGGATTTTAGATTGTTTTATTTCAGGGCTTGCTTCATAGGCATAAATACCTCCGCCTGAACCATTGGATTGATTATTATTAATTGTTGAGCTGATAAATTGAGGAGAAGAGTTTGCCCCAATATATACTCCACCGCCTAATAAAGCAGCTTCATTATAAATAATTCTACAATTTTCAATAACAGGTGAGGCATTATCAATAAATATTCCGCCGCCAAGTTCAGCAAGTCCATTGGTAATAATAAATCCACTTAGTTTTCCCTTGCCTGATTGAATTTTAACAGTATGACCGCTTTGTTTTCCATCAATAATAGTTGTTAATGGATTTAAAGCAATTACTGTAATATCTTTGCCTTTAAAATCTATATTCTCATTATAAATGCCCTTAGCTGGATAATTGTAACCAACTTCAACAGTATCACCATCACTGCTGACATTAATAGCTTCCTGAATTGTGGAATAACCTCCAGTACCAACAAGATAGTTTCTATTAAAAAAGGCTTGAATTGTATGATTTGATAAAACATTGTAGAATGTATAATTAAAGCTTGAACCATGGGCAATATTTGAAGTCAACGAAATGCCGTCTACTTTAATATCAGAGATATAATAAGCATGCTCTGATGGTTTAATTTCAAAAACTTGATTCTTATCATAAGAAACAACAACATTTCCACTTGGAATAATTTCTCCACCACTGCCGCAGCTTGAAGCAATAGAGAATGTTTTTAAGTTAAAAGCTGCAGTAATACTTTTGTTAGTTGTAATATTTGCAAGATATGCATCACCAGTTCCACTTGCATGCCCGCTCCATCCAGAAAATTTTGAAGATGAATCGTCAGGAATTGCTCTTACAATTAGATTATTGCCATAGATTACAGTTAAAGTTGATGGTGCAGCTATTTCTGTTGCAGTGTTATTTATTACTTTGTAAAGCTTTCCTGAGCCATTTCCTGTTTTGTTAATGCTTACAGTAATTAATTTTTCAGAAAAATATGCAAAGATATCTATATCAGAATATATATTCCATGTTTTAGAGTCGATTTCTTCTATATTTCCTGAATCACCAGTATATCTCCACCCATCAAAAACCCAAGAGCCAGGGTATTTTGCTATTAACTGCAATTTATCACCATATTTAAGCTGATAATTTTTTCCAGTAAAAATATCTGATGATGTAGGCGGCGGACTTAAAGCTGTGCTTGTATTTACAAATCCAGATAGCTCACCTCCACTTCCTATTTGCTTTATCATAACATTAACTGGTTTTAAATCAAATCTGGCAGTAATAGCAATTCCGGTTGTAAGGCCAGTTAGATTAAGTTTAGAGTTTGTACTGGAAACATCACCACTCCATCCAGAAAAAACAGAAGATATATCAGGTGTTGCATTTATTGTTAAATCATCCATATATTTGACATTTTCAACAGATTGAGTAATACCGCCTGAACCGCTTCCAGCTTTAATTACTGCAACATTGATTGTTTTAAGTTTAAAAACAGCAGTTAAATTTTTTGATGAGGTTACTGCAGAAAGAGTTTGGGTTTGAGGCCCTGTAGGATTATTGCTCCAATAATCAAAATCAGTTGATGTTGTTGACTTGGCATTTAATGTTATGTCAGAGCCATAATAAACATTAACAGAACAAACACCATTTCCAACAATCTCGCATGGTGAATTTTCTGGTTCACTAGTAAATTCAATACTTGCCTCTGAATATAGCGGGCTTGCATTATGATTCTGATCTCCAACAACATTAATTCTTACATTAACAGTATATTTGGAAAATTCTGCCTGTATTGTATGGGGAGCATTAACAGAAAGCATAGTATATTCAACAGAATTTCCAACATTAACAAGATCGGCAATTTTTGAAATATTATCAATTTTAAATTCAGAAACCCTGTATCCAGAAAGCGGAACAAGAGTAAATTTATGATCCAGACCATCTTGAAGGCCAATAACACTTCCTGAGGGAATATTGCTCATATTGTCATCTTTAAAATAGCCATTTCCTGAATATTGAAATGAAATTGCCCAAGTTTGCGATTCATATGCACCCATATCAGGAACAGATCCTACAAGACGATATTTATAATCAAGATCTTTTAATACAGTTTGATCAATAACACCTTTGTTTTGACATGGAGATTGATAATCCAATCTATAGTTTGGAGAAGTTGTTCCATATTTAATAAATTTTGGATTTTGAGTTAAATTGTTTTCACCAGTAAATCCTGTTGTTTGAGAAAGTGTTGAATTGTTGATTAATATTTCATCGCTTTGATTTAAAGCAAGCTGTAAAGCTCCAACACCTTCATTCCATATGATACTGTTTTTAACAACAAGACCTGGTGATACACCAATACCATCAATTCCCAGCACATTTCCACTGGATACATTATTATTAGCAATTGTTGAAAAATTTATTAAAGGAGATGATACATTATTAAAAAATATTCCTCCTCCTTTTAAAGATAAATTACCATTAATTAAAACATTTATAATCGCAGGAGAAGATGAATTTTCAATATATACAGCACCACCTTCAAAACCTGCTTTATTTTGAGAAATTGAACATCTTTTTATTACAGGATTTTGAGAATTAAGAAGTGCAATACCAGCTCCCTGACCTGAATTATTATATTTTATATTACATGCTTCAATAATTATTTCACTTTTACCTGCATAAATACCGCCGCCTTTACCAATATACGAACTATAAATATCTACATAAGATGTATTATTTGAAATAGTTAAATATTTTAATATGGGCTTAGAATTTGAATAGCAATAAATACCGCCGCCATTATAGTCGGCTTTATTGTAAATTACTCTTGTATTGTAAATAAAAGGGTTGGATAATGAATAAATACCAATTCCAGCGCCATCTCTTGCAGTGTTATAATTGCTGATATCCTGACCTATTTCACAATTTATAATTATAGGAGAGGAAGAATTGACCATACCTATTGCTCCACCACCAATTAAAGCAGTATTTGCAATAAATTTACAATTTTTAATTGTAGGTGATGCGTTGCTTATAAAGACTCCGCCTCCAAAATCTGAATAACCATTTTTAATAACAAAACCATCAATTATTGAATATCTGTCTTCACCTTCATCAAAATTAAAAGCACTATAAATATTTTCACTGTCTATTATTGCCTTATATTTATTTTTTGCTTTTAAAATTATTCTTTTACCTTTAAAATCTATTTGTTCTTGATAAGTACCATCTGGAACTAAAACAAGAAAAATATCATCTGAAATATCTGCGGTTGGAATATTATTAATTAAAAATTCTTGAATTCCTTGCCCTGCTGGGATTTCATATTGATAAGTTCTTGTAACATTAACTGGTAATTCTACTGTATCCATAGAACCATCAGACATTGTTATTTTTAAAGAAACATCTTTTGAACCAGTTAAATCAGTATAATAATGTATTGGATTTTGATCGTTTTTATAACTTGGGTTGCTTCCATCTCCAAAATTCCATTCCCATTGTGCAATATCTTCATAAACAAAACTTGTATCAAAGAAAGTTATAGAACATGATGTGCTTTCTGGTGGGCATGTAGAAGGAATAAAAGCAAAATTAGCTTCTGGTCCTTTATTTATAACTGAAATATAGGCATATCTTGTAAGTATGTATTTATTGCCATTTTCATCAGTAACAGTGAGTTTTATTCTATAAGTGCCTGGGCTGGTATAAGTTTGTATTGGGGCTTTATCAGCACTTGTTTTACCATCACCAAACTCCCAATACCATGAATCAATTTTATATGGACTTGAATCTATTCCATTTGGAGAAGTTGTTAAATTTATAAATTGTACTTCAAAATTAGCAAAGCCAGATAGTACTTTAATATCTGTTGAACTTGTAATAGAGGCAGAAAGAGGCTGCGCTTTAAAATCAACAACAAGAGTTGTATCTGTATATGGTTTTACATCAATTAAATTATGTCTTATTGAAGTTGCACTTAAGCCATTTGATTCTCTTACAAATAATGTAACAGTATGAATTCCGACTTTTGTATATGTATGTGAAGGACTTTGCTCTGTACTGATAAAGCCGTCTCCAAAATCCCATTGATAGTGAATAATTCCATTTTTTGCAATGGATTGATCAGTAAATGTAACATTTAATGGGCTATATCCAGAAATTGGATCTGAAACAGTAAATGCAGCCTTAGGATAAACAGCATTCCATTCATAAGCTCCCATATCTAAAGCTGTAGAGTAAAATCTTGGTTTATTATCCATATCAAACAAATAATATTTATCAAAAGATTTTACTTCATCGCCTTTATTGATACAGGGTGATGTATCTTGAAGATGATAATCGCCTTTAGCTGAATTTTTGAATTTTGGGTCAAGTTTTAAATTATTTGAAAATGATCCAAAACCTGTTGAAGTTTGATTTATATCAGAATATGAAATTCTTACATTTTGTCTTTCACCTTCAATTTCTCTTCCATTGCTCCATAAAATAGAATTTTCTATATAAATATTTCTTGAGCTATTATGAAAAATACCATCACCATAGCCATTTTGAGTTGAATTTTTGGTTATTGTTGCACCATATAAAATACCTTGTGATTGATTAAAATAAAAACCTCCACCATCATATACTGAAATATTTTCAGAAATTATACTGCTTGAAATTTTTGGGTTTGCATAATGACCTGAGCCATCACCACCAATATAGAAACCGCCGCCATATTTATAAGAAATATTTTTGTTAATCATAGATCGTGTAATTATTGCTGTTGTTGTTCCAACAGAACTATCAATATAAAAACCACCTCCATATAAGGCAGCAGTATTATTACTAACTTCAACATTTGTAAATACAGGAGCAGAATTATCAAAAATATAAACACCGCCTCCCATACCAGCAGATGTTCCAGATTCTATTGTATTTGGAAGACCAGCTTCGTTATTAATAATTCTTGAATTTTTTATTGTTGGGCTGGCATTTTTAATATAAAGACCACCGCCTTTATTTGCATAACCATTTTGAATTGTAAAGCCGTCTATTTCTATTGTCGAATTTGTGTTATTTTCGACAATAATTGCACTTTTTTCTTTTTTGCCGTCAATAAAAGTTCTTGAAGCCCCTGAGATTGCTATTAATTTAAGGCTTATATTATTTATATCCTTAAATAGAAAACCTTCATATAAACCAGAATCAACTGCAATTATCTCACCATTATTGCTTTTATTTATAGCATCTTGAATTGTCTCATGAGTATTATCACCATCAAATGCACCATTAAGTGATGGAGTATTAGTAACCAGTTTGGTTGCAAAAAGAATTTTTATGTAATGGTGTTTTTTGATATTGTTTAAAATATGAGTTTCATTTGCTAAATTCCCTCTTTCTTTAGATAAACCATCAATGTTAACATCAGCTATTTTGTATCCTTGATTAGTATCAGGATATATATAGAGGTTCATATCTGCATCGTAATCAACAGTAATCAAGGCATTGTCAACAAAAGATATACGTTCAGATGTCCCTATTGCATATTCAACATAACCTCCATTATTTGTAACTACATTTATTGTATATTGATCACTTTCAAAACTTGCTGTAAGAATATAATCATCTATAATTTTATCGAATGTATATGTACAAATTTTACTGTTTAGCGGGTCAGGGACACATAATGAAATTTTAGAAGAATTATCTACTTTAACATCTTGCACATGGTAATATGAGTTAGGAGTAAATTTAAATTTTGGTTTAGTTCCATATTCAACAGTTGCTATTATAGAATTTGAAGTAGAGGTAATTGATTTTATATTTTCTGCTCCTTCAATAGTTCCAAGTCCATTTTCAACAGAAGCAGTTATAAGGTAGGTATCTAATGAATAAACTGCATAAATTGAGCAATTATTTGTAATTGTAAAATCATAAGAAACAATTTTATCGCCAATAGCCCATGTTGGATATATAGTTCGATTGCAGCCAGATATACTTTCCACATGATAATTCTCATCTGGTCTGAATTCTATTGTTCTTACTTGATTATACGAAATATTCTCTAAACTTCCTGGGGGATAATATTCATAGCCGTGTGGAGTATCTGGAATAGTAATCGTATATTTTGAAGTTCCAAAAACAACATTTATTTGATGATCTTTTCTAATATCATTAAAAGCATGTATCATAACTCCATTTTCATCCACATTAATAATTTGAGAAATACCATCTACTGAAACACTTATAATTTCAAAACCAGGATCAGGCTTTAGTGTGCATATACCATTTGTATAATGATTTGCAAAAACATAATTAGTTGAAGGACCAACAACACTCGTATATTGTAATCCGCTGTCTGTAGTTGTTTGAACTGTAACGCTTCCATTTTCACTTGCAGTAACTTCAATAGTATGTGCTTCATCATCAGCAATAGTACAGACACCAATACCATTGTTTATACTTGCACCAACAGGGTCAAAAAGTTTGACAGAAAATTTTTCAGTTTTTTCACGATGATAATATTCATCAATTATTGAAACACTAATAGTATAACTTGATGTATTTGCTGGTATTCTGGCTGTACCAGATACACCATTATAATCAACTCCATCTTCAGCAGAAATATCAAAAATAGATGAGGTTCCATCATAAGTTTCATATTTTACAGTTGTTTCATTATATGGATTAACAGGAGAAAGTGTAATTACAAAAAAAGCAGATGGTTCATTTTCTTCAACATATGAGTTGCTTATTGACAGCCTTGGACTCAAAATATTATAGGCGGGAGAGCTATTTTTTAAATGAATATAGCCAACATTTTCAGACCAGCAATAGCCTGCAAATGAGCCTGTATTCTTATCAAAAGTAACCTGAGAATAAATGGGGTTAAAGTCAATCCATCCAGCGTTTTCAGCCCAGGCAAAACCAGTAAGGTTGCCATTAGTATCAATTTTTACTCCCCAGGTAAATGTAAAAGACTCACCATCAGATGGTCCCATTTTTATCCACCCAATATTTTCGCTCCAGGCATAGCCTGAAAGACGATCTGCATGGACTGTTATTCCACCATATGTTGGTCTGCCATTTAGCCATCCAGAGTTTTCAGACCAGGCAAATTTTTCCGTGGTGCTTATATTGCCGGTGCTGTTGTCAGCTTGAACATTTAAGGCACATAGTAAAATAAAACCAATCACCAGTGTCAAAGAAAATTTTCTAAAAAATAGATCACCTATCATATTTTCCTCCTGGCCCCCGGATATACCGGTTTAATTCAAAAAGTAGTATGCTCTACAATAATTTGCAGTTTTAATCTCAAAAATACTAACTTGTTCCAACTTTTGTTTTTTTATTAAAAGACTAACACTGATTTACAAAAAATGGCACTCCATAGAATTTTTAAAAACTAAAGTTGGATAATAAAATTAAAAAAAATAAAATATAACATTTTAGTAATAAATCTAATTGATTATTAGCAAAACCCATTAGTAATTACTCAGTAGATTTTACCCCACCTCTAACTGGCCATATCCTGCATGGAGATGTTTTTTGTTTGGTTGAGGTAAATCCAGATGTCATATAAATAGACCATGCTGTTGAATTTGGATTTAGAACATTTGTGGTACTGCTCCAATAGTAATCATTTTTTACAGTAGATTGATTTAAAGAATCAACAAAAATATTTTTATGCTCTGGAGGAAGAGGCGGATATGATTGTCCATAATCAATAAGAGATTGTAATTCTTTTATATTTGGAAGTCTCCAGTCGCTATAGCAATTAGTAGTGCAATTAAGACCATATGCATTTGGATTTTTATTTATTTCATCAATTGAAGAGAAAGCAGTTGTCCAGTCAACAGTTACATTTGGCTGGCCATTTAGAATTCCCATATTTGCATTTTTTGTCCACATAAGGCCAGTCATTTGATCTGTTACAGTTCCATCTCCATTATCTTT
>Ga0272440_1001512_pt1 | contig 18905 bp, 18 predicted proteins | sample SSMMMBAug17_FD_192440 | JGI IMG/M metagenome (GOLD analysis project Ga0272440, IMG submission 192440) | Marine sediment archaeal communities from Little Sippewissett salt marsh, Falmouth, MA, United States - SSM-MMB-Aug17 | ecosystem: Environmental > Aquatic > Marine > Wetlands > Sediment ...
GTACAGTCCCGCTTGCTAACGCGCGCGGCTCAGATTAAATGCTGCCGAAATTTTCAGAGCCGCGCGCGTTAGCAAGCGGAATTGCACTTGAACCAATATAAAGCAGGATTTTGTTTTTCCGATACATCTACGATATACCCGAAAACATATGACCGCTTACTTAACGTCCATTAAAGGTATGATTCGCATTAAAAGCTGATACGCATTGTTAATTGGATAAAATTGTTCGGCGGATTCACCACTTTTATCTGGGTGATATTGTTTAACAAGTTTACGATATTGTTTTTTGATACGATTCATATCATTTGTTTCTGAGAGGCCAAGTATCTGAAAACTCTCTTTGTACAGATCATAGTTGGACAAAATTTCCCATGTACCTTTGATAAACAACTCAGCAGTTTTTTCATCTAATTTATAATAATTACTCGTATCCAGATAAAAATAACGCATGGATAGTCTATCTAATTCGCTATCTCCCACAAGATTTTTATGAAATTTACAGTATTGAGATTCCTGATCACATAATGCACTGCAAAATTTTTGGTAGACATCATCAAAATACCGGCAATTGCCCTTTTCAGGATAATTCAACAGCTGAATTCTCATAAAATGGACTCTGAGATACTGATTTTTCTTGAAATAGTATTGTTGAAGCTGGTACAAGATATGAAATAAAACAAAATGATGTTGATACAATTCCAGAGTACTGCACCGAGTTATTTGAATATCAGGAAATGCAATTTGCAAGAGTGTGCTTTCGTAACATGATTCTGTTGTACCTGTCAGATAATTTTGGATATCTGCCTTAGAAACACACGCCAGATGATTTTCAAAGGAATTATTTGACATAATTATTCTTAAAAAAAGATAAAAGACCTTCACTGGACGAATCATGGTGAGATAGGTCTACTGGATTATTCTGTGTCATGGCTTTTTCTTCATCTAGAATGTTCTTTGCCAGCACCTTTCCCAACTCAACACCCCATTGATCAAAACTATTGATATCCCATAAAGTTCCCTGAACAAAAATTTTCATTTCATAAAACGCAATGAGTCGTCCAAGATTGCGAGGTGTTAAAAGGTTTATCAGGATGGATGTTGTTGGACGATTGCCTTCAAAAATCTGGTGTGGAATAATTTTTTCATCGGCTTGTTTGTCATTGGAAAAATCATCACGTGATCTGCCACACATTAATGCCTGGGTCTGTGCAAAATAGTTGGCCATCAATTTAAGATGGTGATCTCCTATTTTATGATGCGTATTTACACAGCCAATAAAATCAGCGGGTACCATTTTTGTTCCCTGATGGAGTAATTGATAAAACGCGTGTTGACCATTTGTACCTGTTTCTCCCCATACAATAGGACCTGTTTGATATTGAACAGGATTGCCCTCTGAATCCACATATTTGCCATTACTTTCCATGTCAGCCTGCTGCAAATAAAGGGGAAGAGACCTCAATGATTGATCGTAAGGTAAAATTGCCAAAGTTTGTGCACCAAAGAAATTATTGTACCATAGCCCAATTAACGCTGCCAGAACAGGAATATTCTTATCCAAGGGGGTTTCTTTGAAATGATTGTCCATATCGTGCGCACCAGCGAGAAGCTCTGTGAAACGATCAAATCCAATATAACATGCCACAGACAGACCAATTGAAGATGCCCATGAATAACGACCACCAACCCAATCCCAAAACACAAACATATTTTCTTGATCAATTCCAAATGCTTTTACGCCATCCCGGTTGGTTGAGACCGCCACAAAATGACTGGAAATGGCGCGTTCATCACCAAGTTGATCTATCATCCATTTTCTGGCAGTATGTGCATTGGTCATGGTTTCCTGAGTTGTGAATGTTTTTGAAGAAACAATGAACAGTGTCTCTTCAGGGTTTAGATCATTTACCTGATTGCTAAAGTCTGCACCATCAATGTTCGAGATAAAACGAACCGATAAATGATTGTTGGCAAAAGGTTGCATGGCTTCACAAATCATTTTGGGACCAAGGTATGAACCGCCAATACCAATATTTATGATTGTTCGAATCTGTTTTCCAGTAAAGCCTTTCCATTTCCCTGAGCGAACGTCATTGGAAAACATTTCTATTTGAGACAAGACCTGATTAATTTCAGGCATGACATCCCTATCATTCACATATATTGGGGTGTTTGTACGATTACGAAGCGCGATATGCAGGACCTGTCGTCCCTCTGTCCAATTGATTTTTTCACCGGAAAACATCATCTGAATCTTTTTCTCTAGCTGCTTTTTCTTTGCCAAGTCTAATAAAAGTGATAGTGTCTTCAATGTTACATGATTTTTCGAAAAATCAAATAAGATATCATTTTCAAACGTAAAAGATAATTGGCGAAAACGTTTTGGATCTGTTTCAAATAAGTGATTGAGGTGAACATCTTTCATTTCTGAATAATGTCTTTGAATCTTTTGCCATTCTTGTAATTCAGTAAGTGTTATCATGGTAAATTTTTCTCCATTAAAAACGATATTGAATTCCCCCATAAAGATTGGAGTCTCTTTCATACTGTCCCCAATAGGTATGGTCTTCATTACCCACAAAAAGATTTGCGCCAGCGAGCATTGTAAAAAAATCATTTAAAGTATACATAATCGTTGGACGTAGATACAGATCTGTATCAGTGGGACAATAATACGCAAGTATTGACATATTTACATTTGGATTTTCTAATTGTTGTGCTAAACGTGCTGTAATTACGTGACGTCCTTCATCTGCAGGTGGTTCCTCTGGGAAACCTATGGCCAATGCCTCTTGATAATTTTGATGATCGCGCATGATTTCAATATAGTATTGTGTGTTCAGTTGAATTTGATTCGGTAAATCATAGCGGTATCCAAATAACATCCGAAGCTGACTGTTATTCACCAATGGATTGTTTCCTGCTTTGTCATCTTTGGATTCATAAAGCCCCATTTCAAAACATGCAATGCCATTGATTACAGGTCCTTGAACACTTAAGCCATAGACATTCAATCGCGGATATGTTCCTTTCATGGAAACAGGTTCAAAACCGCCAGGAGATTTCCAATATCCTTTGTATACATAAAGAGCAAACTCAAAATCATTGATTGTGTTATATATTCGTGACATCCATTCATCTTCAGTAAACATGTCATCTCGTTTTTGAATGTCCATCACATAATCCTCTCCCACGCGTCTGCCAGCTACAGGATTATAGTAACTAAAACGTTCCCCTGTCGGCACTTGATCTGAATCGAAAATTGGAACATAGACAAAATCCATATTGATATACAAACTGTAAAAGCCTACTTTGATCGCATCAGTGGGTGCATGATGATAACTTTCATTCCTGCCAATATACAACGATATCCAGTCCTTTGGAAATAAATTATTAATAAACATGAGGTCTCCAGTTCCCCAAGACAGCGTCTGGCGGCCTATGATTAAATCCATATAATCTGAAGGGATTAATGTCAGATTCAAATCACGAAGATCAACAAAACCTGTACCTTCTTGAAGTTTAACAGCATATTGGTCAAGAACCGGATCCAATAATAAATCAGCCTGACAGTTCAATGTTAAATTTTCTACCTGATGTTTATATTTGATCTGTAAACGCGCCTCACCAATAGAGAATTCGTCTTGTTGAATGGCTGATTGGGTGCGTATTCCCATACGTATATCAGCAATTGCTGATAAATTGTAATTCTGTTCTTGATGAGAGGGATGGGATGGTTGATATTCATCCACTGTTTCATATTCTTCAGGAAATAAAGGAAAATCATCCTGATACATGGATGATTGTCCTGATGGCGTTTGAAGTTGAGGTGGCTGTTGGTTATTGTCTTGCGCATTGCCATAGCTGAAAAATGCAATACTTATCATGCTAATGATAGTAATGCTTTTGATAATTTTGTGCATCATATCCTCCACTTTAATTTAATTATTATCAAAACGTTTAAAAATCAGACAGGCATTTGCCCCACCAAAACCAAAAGAGTTATTCATGGCATAATTGATTTTTTGGAATCGGGCACTATTTGGTACATAATCCAGATCGCACTCTGGATCGGGTGTTTCCTGATTGATTGTTGGTGGAATGGTCTCGTGTTTGATGGAAAGAGCGCATATGGCACTTTCCAGTCCACCTGCACCACCCAGTAAATGACCGGTCATTGATTTTGTTGAACTTACTGCCAAATTTTTTGCATACTTGCCAAATACTTCATGTATTGCGCGGGTTTCCGAGCTATCATTTAGGCGGGTTGAAGTGCCATGTGCATTGATATAATTTATGTCTTCAAAAGATGCGCCTGAATGTCGGATTGCTTGTTTCATACATGCAGTAGCTCCCCCTGTCTCTGGTTTACTGATATGATAAGCATCACAATTCATGGAAAAACCAACTATTTCTGCATAAATTGGGGCATTTCGTGCAAGAGCATGATTGTATTCTTCCAAAATGAGCATTCCAGCACCTTCCCCAACAACAAAACCATCTCGATCCAAATCAAATGGTCTGGATGCTTTTTCCGGTTCATGGTTTCTTTTTGATAATGCTTTCATTCCATTAAAACCAGCTATACACAATGGACTGATTACAGATTCCACACCACCTGAAATCATGATATCTGCATCATTTCTTCGGATTACATGAAACGCTTCGCCAATTGCATGCGCACCTGATGCGCATGCAGTGGATATTGTTGCATTAGGACCTTTGACATTTAAGTGAATGCCAATCATTCCCGATGACATTGAGTTAATGACCGAAGGAATAAAAAATGGATTGGTTCGCCTGGATTGTCCAGAAATGAGTTTTAAATGGGTTTGTTCAACTTGATAAAGTCCTCCAAACCCACAACCAGTAATCACCCCTACGCTGTGAGAATTTTTTTCTGAAATCTTCAACTGCGCGTCAGTAATTGCCATTCGTGAAGCAGCGACAGCATAAGCAACAAAATCTTCTACATGTCGTGCATCTTTCTTTGTAAAAAAATCACCTTTATCAAAATTTTTGACCTCAGCAGCAATTTGGGTTTCCATTTGCGATGCATCAAATCGTTTAATCGGACCTATCCCTGATTTTCCTAAACATAATGCATCCCAGGTTTCTTTAGTGCCAATTGCCAGGGGCGAAATTACGCCAATACCTGTAATTAATACACGTCGCGCAGGTGATGTTGATAAAGACATTTGTTACAATCAAGTATGCTTTTCCAGATAATCCAGTACATCTTGAACTGTTTTCAATTTTTCTGCATCTTTATCATCAATATCCAGTTCGAATTCTTCTTCCATAGACATGATTAATTCAACTAGGTCAAGTGAATCCGCTCCAAGATCATCAATAAATGACGCTTTAGGAACGATTTCATCAGAATCAATCTCAAGTTTTTCCGCAATTACGCGATAGACTTTTTCTTTTAGTGACATAAAAATACCTCAAATATTTTAAAAGATTACATAACCAATCCACCACATACTTGAATCACCTGGCCAGTGATATATCCTGCCTCATCTGATACCAAAAATCGAATCAATGCAGCAACATCGTCTGGACAACCCATACGTTTCATTGGAATACGATTGAGAATATCTTGCTGTTGTTTGTCATCCATTTGCTCGGTCATTTTTGTTTGAACAAAACCAGGGGCCACGACATTTGCAGTTATCTGTCGCGATGCCACCTCCTGTGCGATAGATTTGGTAAAACCTATTAAACCGGCTTTTGCAGCCGCATAGTTACTTTGGCCGGCATTGCCAGTAATCCCGACGATTGATGAAATATTGATAATACGTCCCCAGCGTTGACGAATCATAGGTTTTACAACAGCCTTTGTACTCAGATATGCACCCCGAAGATTAATTGCAAGTACATCATCCCAGTTGGATGGTGACATCATAGCCAGCAAACCATCTTTACGAATACCTGCATTATTGACAAGTACATGAATACTCGTAGCCTTTTTTAAAACCGCTTTAAAAAAGGCCTCACAGCTTTCTTGATTTGAAATATCAGCACGTATCCCCTTACAAATACCACCATTGTTTTCAACACTTGAAATTGTTTTTTGGGCTTCAGTGTCATCAGGAGATGTATAATTGAAAAAAACGTGCATACCCAAATTGGCTAGTGATTTAACTATGGCTCGTCCGATCCCTCTTGATCCACCAGTTACAACGGCTATTTTGGGAGAATTATCGTTCATAATTTGCAGGTTTACTCTTCAACTTCCATAACAGTGCGATTCTTATAAGTACCGCAATCAGGGCACATGTGATGGGGTAATTTTGCCTCTCCACATTGTGGACATTTTTGAATATTTGGCACTGCCAATTTTTGATGTGTACGTCTTTTATCGCGTCTCGATTTAGACACCTTTCGCTTGGGTAAAGCCATTTATTTGCTCCTTTTTTATCGCCACTGATAATTGCATAATCAGTACCAATGATGTTAATTTTTTTATAAAACTTAACTATTACAGTTTTTCTAATAAAAAGTCAAGATTTTGAACAAATTTGAAGGTTATTTTTTTTTTGTCCCTGAAGGATTTTTTTTTTCAGCCTTTTTCTTTGACTCTTTCAAAAAGTGTTCGTCATCCCGCGGATCAAAACTAACTTCTAATTTGATATTTATTTTAAAACCTTTAATAAACTTTTTTATTTGTTCTCCAATCTGCGCCTGGACAATAATATTGCGTATTTCTTCGGCTATTATTCGAATCAATTCATTTTTAGACTTAGATGTTTGCTGGATAATATATTGTACGAGGTCTGAAGGCATTTGGATATCACTTAGCATTTTTCGAATCGTTTCCTCAGAAAAAAATTCACCAGATACACCCAGCACAATTGCTTTTTTTAAGACATCTGGGATAAGCATATCAATGGCCTTTCGAAAAATATCCATGTCTTCATTTGATACTTTTTTTTGGGTGGAATTATTATTTACCATAGATTTCCTGCCTGTATAGCGTGTTTTAAATGATTGTTTCATACCATTTAAAATATGTTATCAGATTCTATATGTATTTGCAACCTGATATCAGCCTGGGGGGAATGTAAAGGTTTGGGGAACTATTAAATTTCGGTTTGTGGTTTGTGTGGTTGAGTGAATAAAATTTTGTTTGCCTTCGAACAAAAACCGGTTTTTGTTCGGAGGGTGATTTGATATTCAATTATTCAATAAGTAGCTGCAAAAAGACTTGACATTGATTCAATTGTTAAGGATATTCTATGGATAAAATATGAAATATGATCATTCAACAGGTTTTTCATGGCATAGTTATTGCCCTGAAAAATCTAAGTTGGACGATCATAATTAATATGATGCAGATAATTAATGAATAGATTAAGAAAGCTCGAAAAAAAATTTCCCCAATGCAACAAGTCCGACAAGTCGGACTTATCAGGCTGACGCAATTATTATTCGAGCTTTACATAGTTATATGATAGAGCAATTCATGAGAAATAAACAACTTATAGACAATAAAATCAAATCGTTGGTGTTGATGGAAGTCTCCTGGCACATGTGGAAAACAAATAAAAAATATCTTCACAAAAAAACGATAATGAAAATATTTCGTCAGCTGTGCGCAGCCAAGGGTATTACAATCAGCAAAAACGATATTGAAAATGTAATTAATGACAGCAAATGTTATCATTTAGGTGCCGAGGATAAAATTTATTTTGAAAGTGCATATTTTATGGCCTATTTCTTGGGCAAACGCCTTTATTTAACATTGCGCAAGGTTAAAATGAAATCTCTTTATAAATTGTTGAATACACGATGCTATGATAATGATACGCTGTATTTCTTGTCCATGTTGGATCAAGATACGCAATGCATTTATATTCCATTACAAACAATACTAAAAAATGAATATATTGAAAATGTAACTGAGAATGCCCTTCATATTTACTGTACAACTGCTAAGTTCAAACGAGATTTTCAAAAGCAACAACCCGAAAACCCTTTAAGTATTAACAACTACAACTTTACTCAAAACTATGATTTTTCATTTGAAATGAAAAACAGCACGATGAATCAAAATGATACCCATCGTGCCAAATTATTTTTCGATCAGGGACTTCGGTTACTGAAAGATAATAAAAACATTGAAGCATTGGAATCGTTTTTTGCAGCAAAAGCACTGGATCCGGATTGTCTCAAGGCAGCAAATAATCTGGCCATTGTATTTAAGAATTTAGGAAGTGTATCTATTGCCAGGCAAATGGTTCAAAAGGTCTTGCTGGAGGAACCGGATAATTTTCGCGCAAAACAACATCTCAAATATCTTGACAAAATAGACAATCAACCCAAAAGATTGACAGATAGCAATGTTTGACAATTTCTCAAGGCGTATACCTGGCAATATTTTGTTTGATCACTTCAATATCGCCATTTTCGGCAAAGCTGTAATATGTTTTATCCCCAACAATAATGTGTTCATGAACTGTAATCCCCATTAATTGACATCCCTGAATAAGTGTCCGGGTAAGTTTTTTATCTTCGTGAGATGGCGTAGGGTCACCTGAAGGATGATTATGGGCAAACATGACCGCAGCAGCATTGTTTTTAAGAATAGAAACGATTACTTCACGTGGATTGACACAGGTTGATGTTAAAGATCCTTCAAATATGATTTCAGTTGAAAGTACCTTATTTTTTGCATCAAGCATAATCACTGCAAAACATTCGCGTGTGCGATATTCCAAAGATTGCTGTAAATATTTAAACAATGTTTCAGGGCTGGATATTAAATCGCGGTCATGAAAACGTTCCTGTGTATAACGTTCTGCGACAGCTTTAACCAGTTTAATGCCAAAAATACTGATTCTTCCAATGCCCTTTATTTCTGATAATTCTTCAATTGGCGCATTGATAACGCCTGAGAGGGTTTTAAATTTATCTATTGCCTGCCGCGCCATCGGTCGAACATCTTTGCGGGGAGTTCCAATGGTTAATAGCATTTCAACGATTTCATAATCATGAAAACCATCCAGGCCAGCTTTGAAAAATCTTTCTCTCAGGCGTTTTCTGTGTCCTTTTTGATAGTCCGCAGTATGTTGATCTTGCATAATATGAATTTATTTCTTGGTTTTTCGATAATTTTCAAGGTGTTCAATCAGTCGATCCAGTGTTTTTTTCTGATATTTTTTTCCCACCAGATCATACCAGATTTTTTTGGTTCGGGTTTGAAAATCAGCCAAGACAGTCGGTGACATCTTGGATTCTTTAATACCATATTTAATCATTGCTTTATAAGCCTTGATACTGTCACTGCGACATTTATCACAAAATTTAATTGCAGCAGTATCCCGAAGGTCAAGCAGTTTTATTTGATATTTTTCTGGAATTTTATTCCAGGCTTTTAGCGTGATAAAAGCAGCAGCAGGTGAATACCGAATTTTAACAGGATTTACATATTTCATGACAGTATACATTTGACTGCCAATAACCCAGACAGATGGAGCAATTAAAGTATCCACAATGCCTTGCCTGATAGATGATGATATTTCTGGAACTGTAACAGGAATTGGATCTGCACCTAATTCAGCAAAAAGTGCCATTTCAAGATCACCATACCATGTAAGAATGCTCGCTTTTTTGAAATCAGAAAGCTCAGCCATCCCATATTTTACAGAATAGATTTGATCAAAATCCTGGTCCGCCCAAATGAAAATTTTATAGCCATTTTGTCTGGCAATTTGATCAAACTCATCACGCATTACTTTGCGGATATAATCGACTTCTTCATAGTTTTCAAACATAAATGGCAATTCAACGACAGCCATTTCCGGACAGGCAAGAACAACTCCTTGACCACTAAGGGCTGCCCCATCCAACTGGCCAATTTGCATTTTTTGCACATAATCTCGATCATCACCCATAACCCCACCCCAGTACCATTTGAGCTTAACCTGACCGTCGGTGGCCTTTTTGATCGCTGGATGCATTATATTTCGAATATGTCTTGCCCATCCAACAGTTTTTGGCGCCAGAGTTGCCATTTTTAGCCAGTATTTCTCTGATGCAGCTTTCGAACAATTCGCTGATAATGTTAACATTACACAAATTCCTACAATCATTACCATACATTTTAAATTCGACACGATAACCTCCTTCTTCATTTAAAATTAATAATTAACATAATGAATAATAAACATAATAAATAGATTTTAATCAACAAATTTATCATTATAAAAAAAATGAATATAAATCAAGATTTTTATTCTATTCATTTAATAGGTGCATTCCAAAAAAATCAACTTTTCTGTATGAATCAATTCATTATGATCGTCCAACTTACTTTGGCTTTTTCTGGCATAGTTATTGCTTTACATGGCAAGTTTTATCAGTCTATCGCTGTCAGGCTATCGTAATTATTGTTCTTACAAAGTGCAGTGGGACTTATCATGTTATCACCAGCTTAAATTGAAAAAACATACAATAATGAGTCAGTTATTCACAGAGAAACACGAAATAATTTCTAGTCATCCACCGACTCAAAATACATAGAGTCAGTGGATGAACATTACTTAAGTATCATATCGTCCCAAAATGCTGATACTACAAACATTCTGAAAAGGAAATCCTCCCAGATTATGAGTTAATCCAAACTGTGGATCTTTCAGTTGTCTCTTTCCAGCCCGACCATGAAATTGAAGATACATTTCATAGATCATCCGAAGTCCTGATGCGCCAATGGGATGTCCAAAACATTTCAATCCACCATCTACCTGACAGGGCACCTTGCCATCCAAGTCATAAAAACCATCCATAACATCTTTAACAGCCTCACCCCGCTTTGAAATAAACAGATCTTCCATTGTAACTAATTCGGTGATTGAAAAACAGTCATGAACTTCCATCATGCTGATTTCATCTCGTGGATTCTTAATACCTGCTTCTTCATATGCTTTGACACTGCACCTTGTGGTGGTCAGAAAATGACTGCCATCCCATTCATTGTAAGCCATTTCTTCACCACTGCTTAAAGCCAACTGCAAGGATTTAACTGACACCAAGTTTTTCTTGCCCAATTCTTTGGCTTTTTCCACAGTAGTAACAATCGCACATGCTGCGCCATCACTAACCCCACAGCAATCATACAATCCCAAAGGATGTGCAATAATGGGTGCTGCCATGATTTGATCTTCTGAAATTGGTTTTTGAAGATGTGCTTTGGGATTCAAAGCCCCATTATGATGACTCTTGGACGAAACATGCGCAATGGCGCGTTTGACATCCTGATCAGGAATTTTGTATTTTGCAGAATAGGCACTGGCCAATTGCGCAAAGGAGCCTGGCGCTGTTAAATTTGGCCACCATTGAAATGTTAATGTGCCTGCGCCAGAACCTGGATTGGGAAGTCCGCCATATCCGGCATCCTTGAGTTTTTCAACGCCCATAGCCAGACAAATGTCATAAGCACCAGAAGCCACTGCATAAACTGCGCCTCTAAAAGATTCTGTACCACTGGCACAGTAGTTTTCTACGCGGGTTACCGGAATAAAAGGTAATCGCAGGGCAGTGGACATGGGGAGGGCACTTTTACCAACATTGACTTCTTCAAGACAGGTGCCCAACCATCCGGCCTGAATGTCCTTTTTTTCAATACCGGCATCCTGAATGCATTCTTCGAACGCTTCAACCATGAGCTCTTCAGCGCCAACATCCCAACGTTCACCAAATTTGGTGCACCCCATACCGATAATTGCCACTTTGTCTTTGATTCCTGTTGCCATGATCGTTCCTCCTATTTCATGCTAAAAAGTTTTTCAATAAGCTGGGATTTCATGACGTCACCGGAAATTGCCAGTTTTCCCGATGTAAAGGCTTGCATGGGATTCAGTTTGCCAGAAACCATATCCACAAAATCCGAATCTTTCATTTTGAGTGAACAGGTTGCCTGATCAGCCTTGCCCACCTGTACATCACAGGTTTGATCCTTGACAATCACATACCAATCGCCACCATTTGCACCTGATATTGAGTACTGAAATACCACATCAACGCCAGCCGCAGCATCCTTTTTGAATTGATCAGGCATCATGTCAAAAACTTCTTTTGGCGTCAATGATGCGGTCTCAGGTACAGATTCAGCAGCAACTTTTTTGGGTTTTGGTTCAGGTGGACTGATCAACGCAACAATAGCAGCATTGGCATCAGGTATTTCCTGAGCGCCTTCCATTTCATTAATGGCATCCCAGTTTGCTTTGACATCTTCAGGTGTTGGTGGTTTTTTATCTTTATCAATGGCAATGCCAGGGCCCGTATAAAATGCTGCCCGATTGAAATATCCCATGCCTGCATTAAAAATGGCACCGCTTTCCTCACATTTATCACTGGCCAAATAGAGAACCATGGGGGACACAAATTCAGGTTTCATCTTAGCAAACAGATCAGGCGGCATGATATCTTCGGTCAAACGACTGGCTGCGAGTGGCGCAACAGTATTCACTTTGATATTGTATTTCGCACCTTCAATTTTCAGGGTATTCATCAAGCCAACTAAAGCCAGTTTGGCAGCAGAATAATTGGTTTGCCCAAAATTGCCATATAAACCGGCTGCTGAGGTTGTCATGATAATTCGACCATAGCCTTGTTCTTTCATATGCGTAAATGCCGGACGTGTAACATGATATGCGCCATTGAGATGTACATCCAGAACCGCCTTCCAATTGTCTGGTGTCATTTTTGTAAAACTTTTATCGCGTAAAATACCGGCATTGTTGATTACAATATCCACACGACCAAAGACATCAATAGCAGATTTAACAATATTTTCACCTCCTTCAACAGTAGCAACGTTATCGTAATTGGCAACAGCTTCACCTCCCATTTCTTTAATTTCATTCACAACTACATCTGCAGCACTGGTCGAACCGCCACCAGAGCCATCGCGTGAGCCACCCAGATCATTGACAACAATTTTTGCACCACGTTTGGCCATTTCCAAGGCATAAGTTTTGCCCAAACCGCCACCAGCACCAGTAATGATGGCCACCTGGTTATCAAAACTAACGCGGTTTAATTTTTCAGATGCACCAGGCACTGGCATGGCTTTCCAAAAATAGGCAGAAAAACCACGTTCCTTGTCCTCAAAACGACGTCGAAATACCATCTGAACCGGCAGGCCAACTTGAAGATCTTCAAGTTCACAATCAGTAAAATCGGCCATGAATCTGCCACCACCTTCAAATTGAACCATCCCATATTTATGGGGTGGATCAATAGACACTGCCAGCAAATCACCTGTGTATGAATTAATTTTTGCAGGGATATCAGAAAATTCATGTTCATCCTGACTGTGGTGTGCATTACAATTTGGATTAACGCAAATATCCATTTTAGGAAACTGTTGCGTGCCGCATTCTCGGCATTTTCCACCCACCAATCCAAGCAGCATTTTACGTTTCCGCCATAGCGTTGTCATTGCAATCTGAGTTGGTGCTTCGGCACGAATGCCCATTTCAGTTTCCATAATATCTCGAAATTTTAAAAATTTTGGATAATTATCAATGGATAGCTTGTTATTGATAGCCCCATTAAAACCAGATCGTTCAGGCAGTTTTGTAATATTATCAGTCATTTCGAATAAGAGTGCGTTACATCCCTGACCAAAACCTGCAACAACAATACGTTGGCCTGGTTTTGAATTTTCAAGGGCACCGGTGAGCATGACAAGCGCATGAGCACAGCCTGTTTCACCACATACTTCATGAAGATTGTCCATGACCTGATCCGGTTTTGCACCTAATTTTTTGGCAATTTTCTTATGCTCTGATTTGAAAAAACAGGGATATACAAGGGTGTCAATCTGGTCAATTGTCAAATTGGACTGATCCAATACGCCTTGAATGGCTTGCGGAATAATTTTTGAATACCCCTCATCTCTTGCCCAACGTTCTTCCCAAACATAATCATATTTATTCAGGCGACCGCGATAATGGTCTGCAAAATCATACGATAGAGAAAATGAACCTTTGTATTCAGCGATAACATCATCATCATCGCCAAGCATAATGGCTGCAGCGCCATCGCCATACCACATTTCATAGAAATAGGCAGCTTTTGTTTCACGATTATCCGCGGCTGCCACCAAGATATTTTTTCGATCACCACCTTTGATTGCATCCAAAGCAGTGACCATAGCTGTGGTTCCTACACGTTGAGATGCTGTAAAATCTGTGGTGACAATGTTATCACGCAAATTGAGGGCAGTGGATACAATACCCGCATTTTGACGATCTGCAAATGGCAATGTGGTGGATGCTAGATATAAGGCATCCACAGCTTTTTTGTCTTTTGCAGTCAGACAGTCTCGGGCAGCAGCAACTGCCATCGTAATGGAATCTTCATCCCAATTGCACATACTGCGTTCACCCTGGGCCACCATCATGATTGCAGGCGCAAACCATCCCATGCTTTGAAAAATGGCCATCCTATCCAGGCGGAGACGGGGAATATATGTGCCATATGATGTAATGCCTATCATTGTATTCTCCTTTTTTATCATGCCTTGGGTTTGAATAATTTTTCGATTAATTGAGATTTCATGACATCACCGGAAATGAGCAGTTTACCCGAAGTATACGCTTTCATTGCCGGTAGTTTGCCATTCATCATATCAAGGAAGTCGCCAGATGCCATTTTTAATGTGCATGTGGCTTCAGCCGTGCCTTCAGAAACACTGCAAGTCTGATCCTTGACTGTGATAACCCAATCACCCCCACCATCACCGGAAATCCTGAACTGAAAGATAACATCCACACCCTGTGAAGCATCTTTCACAAAAGCCTTTGGCATGGCTGCAAAAACATCAGCACATGATGTAAAACCAGATGACTGTGTTTCTTGAGCTGCCGGTTTAGGCTTTTCAAATGCCATCAGCACATCTCCGACCTGGTCATTGAGTTGAAAATATTCTTTGGCCTGGCGCATATTATCGATATCAGACATACTGGCAACAATATCATCCACAGTGGGGAATTCATCCTTCCCTTTTACTACAAGCCCTGGCCCTGTATTCATGGCCACACGATTGAAATATCCCGCACCAGCATTATAAATGTTTCCAGTGACCGGACATTCTTCTGAGCAAAGATATAAAACAATGGGCGCCACAAATTCAGGTCTGGTTTTTTCAAGAAAATCGGGCGGAAATACATCCTCAGTCAATCGCGAAGCAGCCAGCGGAGCCACAGTATTGACCTTAATATTGTACTTTTGCCCTTCCAATTTCAGGGTATTCATCAATCCCACAAGTGCGAGTTTTGCTGATGAATAATTGGTTTGACCAAAATTACCATACAGGCCAGCAGCAGAGGTTGTCATGATAATTCTGCCATAGCCATTTTCTTTCATGACTTTGAATGCCGGACAGGTTACATTGTATGCCCCATTCAGATGAACATCTAGAACCGATTGCCAGTTTTTTGGTGTCATTTTGACAAAACTTTTATCACGTAAAATTCCGGCATTGTTAATGACAATATCTACACGTCCGAAAGATCTGAGAGCACTTTGAACAATGTTTTCACCGCCTTCGACAGATGCCACATTGTCATAATTGGCGATTGCATCACTACCCAGGGCTTTGATTTCATCAACGACCTTATCTGCAGGTGATGCCGAGCCATCACCAGAACCATCACGCGATCCACCCAGGTCATTGACAACAATTTTTGCTCCACGTTTTGCCAATTCCAGGGCATAGGTTCGTCCCAATCCGCCACCAGCACCTGTAATAATGGCGACTTGATCATCAAACCGAATACTGTCATCTGGAATATCGCCATATTCAAACTCACCAAAATCAATGACTGTTTCGTTGTTTTCTGCATTGACTGTGCGCCATAATGCTTTACCTTCTTCAATTTTCCAGATTTGAGTTTTCAAAGCAGTTCCAGGATAGAGTGTCTTTGAAAAGCGGCAATTGTACTTACGAACTTTTTCAGGTTCTCCAGGAATCAGAGAGTTGATTAATGCCCGACAGGCAAAACCATGGGTACAAAGGCCATGCATAATGGGTTTATCAAAACCAGACATTTTTGCAAACTCAGGATCGACATGGAGTTGAAATACATCTCCAGAAAGTCGATATAACAAAGGTTGATCAGATGTGGGCTTGTCTTCAACAATAAAATGGGGTTCGCGGTCTGGAAAAATGATTTCGCGTTTGGGGGCATTTTCACCTCCAAAACCCCCATCCAGGCGCGCAAAAATGGTTATAATACTCGTAAACAGTTTTTTACCATTTGAATGGTATGTATCACTCTCAGCCACAACCAATGCACCTTTGCCTTTTCCCTTGTCATAGTAATGGGTAATTTGTCCTTCTGTGGTAAGGTTTCCCTCGGGTGGAATGGGATTGTGAAATATCAGCTCTTGCTCACCATGAAGTATGCCGGCAAGGTTGACATTAGACTCCAGACCCACATGGGACAAAAAGTCAAAAATTGCTGCAATGGAAAAACTGGGAATGACTTTCAAGTCTTTCTCGTAGCAATAATCAAGCTCGGAAAAACCTGATCCTACACCCAGCGCATACAATACAACATCTTTCCATGTATAGTCTTTACTGAAGGGACCCAGTTTTTTGCCAATTGCATCCATGTTCAACGCCATAGTTTACCTCCTTATTGAACCGATGTTTTTACAACCCTAAATTGGGCTGTACCCAAAAAAATTAGTTTTTTGAAAAAGCGGGAATCAAAATAAAATTCAGGGTTTCTTTAACAATTTGAATATATTGCTTATACTCAATATCCAAAATAGGTTGAAATACATTTTTTCCTGAAATAAAGTTGAGAACAGCATTCCAGACCGCAAGTACACGCGCTTTGGCTTCAACAGTTATGTCAGACTTTGTTTGTGACAACCCAAGTGAAACAGCAATATTTGAGATGTATTCCGGCATTTTGGTTTCAATGCTGTAGTCATGATCGCGTGTTTTACTGAAATAGCGAAACAAGATCAGATTTGAAATTTCCGGGTTATCAAACAGATAGTCGCATATTCGATCGATGCCAATTTCAATTCGCTTTGCAATGGGTTTTCCAGAAATAAGTTTTTCAATTTCAAGCAATTTGTCCTGAACTTCATCGTTGATATCTGTAATCACAGAATCATACAAATCACGTTTTTCCCCCCAGTGATAATATAGGGTTGAAATATCGATCCCCACATGTGTTGCTATCATTCGCGTAGTGGTGCCATGGTATCCATATTCGCCAAATAATTTTCGCGCAGAATTCAAAATTTTGGCCTTCATGGATTCTCGATCCAAACGCGCTTTTTCTAATGGTGATGCCATGTTAAGCAGGCTCCTTTTTTTTTGTTCATTAGCTTCCAACGTAATATCCCATATTATATTTCAAGCGTTTGATGGAATCAAGTGTTTTATGATATTTTTTTTAATTGCCTTCAGCAACTATTTACATGCCCGAAAATTGCCTGGCTATCTGGGCTGAAATCAAACAGGTCGATTTTTCCATACTTATAATCTCTTATATCCTGAGAATAGGGCAACAAATCAGCGGACGTCATTATGGTTGCAATGGGAAAAAACGCAGGATCAGGATGGCGATAAGATTGAATACATCGTTTTATTATCAAAGGATGATCCAGAATTTTCTTCTGAAAAAGATTTGAAGAGAATTACAGGTTTGGAAACAGATTCATGTTTTGTCAGACTTGACTAAGAATGGGACTTGAGTCGTGTGTACTGGAAGGTACAGGCCATTGATAGTTTTGGTGAAGTAAGAGAATCTGATGTCTGGTCGTTTAGGCCTGATGACAAAAATAATCAATCTGTTAGTTTCAAGATTGCTTTGAAATCTTTGTGCAACAATGAAGAACTGAATGAAGAGATGTTTAATTTTAAAATTGAGAAAATGCCCGGCCATCAAGAAATAATGAATCAAGCGCCTTCTTATCCAAGATTCCAAACAATAATGACAACAGAAAAGGAAAACTGGCTAATAACTGTTACACCAAATAATGAAGTAACTGGATTTCAAATGACAACAATACAAAAAGAAGTATTAAGGGGTCAAACGTATAATATCATTCATTGTTTACCCGATTAATGGCAATTACAATTGTGATGCACATGTCAATTTAATTGATGTAATTATTTTATTACAAGCACTTTCTGAGTGAAATGTGGATGATTCGTGCAACACCTGCTTTCTTTGGAGATATGCTGGATATGATCAGAATGATAAAAAATAGTGCGCTTCATATGGTTGCCATACTGTCAATGTTTTGTTTGGTTTCAAGGGGGCGTATGTACAGTTTAGGGGAAGTGAATTTCATACAAGGAATGCTCGATCTCGGCAATTGCAAGAACAGCGTAGTACAGCAAGGCAGAAATAATGCCCCAGTTTTTAATGTGCTTAACCATTGAAAAATAAGAGATTTGTGCTTTGAAAAACCGGGGTATTATTTCTGCTTTGCTGTAGTAGGGCTAAAGCCCATAGCCGTCAGGCTAAGCTCGACCTCCTGAAATTGTTCTCCCGCCTGAGGTTGAAACCCCAGGCTATTATCTGTCGTCCCTAAAGGGACTTGAAGTGTTTTATTTAATAGACCACCTTAGTTCAATCGAAAAATGTAATCTGTTAATAAGACACTTCAAGTCCCGCTAGGGAAGACAGAAAATAGCCTGGGGTTTCAAGCCCAGGCGGGAGAACAATTTCAGGCGGTCAAACTTAGCCCATTGCCGTCAGGTTAATCGCAAACTAGCTGATTATTGTTATAATTCTTAGTTTATTCTTTCCGCAAGCCATGACAACATATCTCAGATTGACTCACAACCTTATTTCTCCCACTCTCCTTGGCAGCATATAATGCTTTATCTGCTGCTTTTATCAATTCATGTCCTGAAGTCA
>Ga0272440_1001513_pt1 | contig 18903 bp, 13 predicted proteins | sample SSMMMBAug17_FD_192440 | JGI IMG/M metagenome (GOLD analysis project Ga0272440, IMG submission 192440) | Marine sediment archaeal communities from Little Sippewissett salt marsh, Falmouth, MA, United States - SSM-MMB-Aug17 | ecosystem: Environmental > Aquatic > Marine > Wetlands > Sediment ...
GGAAAGCGCCTTAATCGTTTCTCTCACTCACCTCAAAATTCAAGCTGGACATCCTCTGGCAAAAGAAATAAAAAGGTACCAAAAAAAACGAACTAAAAAATTAGCCAAGCAACAATGGTAATTCCAAAAATAGACGACTGATCAATCAATGAAAAACGAACAGATAATAATGATGAACCGGTAACACTACATCTGAGTTTATTTTCCAAAATAATTGAAATGAAGTATAATTAGTTTCATATTACAAATACATTCTCATTTGAAAAAAGGCGCATCCCCTAAAAGGATGCGCTCAATTTTGGTTCGATTGGTAATATGCCTGCTTTAGATTATCAACCTCCTTTTCAAGGGCGGTCAATAATTGCTTGATTTGATTGTTATTACCTTCATTACCAGCAACCCCCAGATCAAAGGCAATCCTTTTGATTTCGCCAGCCATGATTGTTGACGCTGACGATTTAAGTGATAGGGCATTCATGCAAATCTGATCAAAACTATTATCATCTACAGCAGTTTTAAATTTATGAATAAAATCGGGTAAATCATCAATAAACACTTTAAGTACTTCATTGAATATGTCTTCATCTCCGAGATGCTTTATTGCCATTTCTTTATCAATGATATCATTAAGAGGTTTCAATGATATTTTGCTTTCAAAAGGGATTTGACCGGAAGACCTGCAAATTGTTTCAATACAATCAATCAAGTCTCTGGCATTTATTGGAATTTCAAGCCATTGAGCGATAGGAAGTTTCTGGAATTTTTTTAAACATTCCTTGTCAGGAATTTTCCTGGAAAGCGCAATAATCGGATTCTTTGCAAAGGCACTTTTTTGAAATGCTGCAATCCATTCAGTATCTGGCATTTGTTTTTTTGATATAGAGATTAATATGGCTTGATATTCAGAAGTATTGAATTTTTGAATGGCTTCGTCAATATCATTTGCAGTGTCAACCTGGCTTCCAATCTGGGTTAAAATCCTTGTGATCAGTTTAATGCGAATGGAATGATATTCAATTAAAAGAATTTTCAAATCAGTAAAAGAAAAGGCGTTATATGTTTTTTCAAATGATTGTGACGTGCATGAGATACCATCCATTTGGGGGCATTTATCAAAAATTGCTGTGAAAGTAAAGGTTGTGCCCTTGTTCTCTTCACTCTGAAATGAAATTTTTCCACAAAGCAAATTCACCAGCTCTCTGGTTACAGCAAGCCCTAATCCCAGTCCTGCATTTTCACGAGACATGGATGTATCTGCCTGACTAAACACAGTTTGAAATAAAAAGTTCTCTACCTTTTTTGGAATACCAACGCCTGTATCTTTTACTTGAAATTCCAGAGTCAATCGATCATCTGTCTCCATAATGGTGTCAACAAGAATATGAATACGCCCATGCTGTGTAAATTTGATCGCATTATCTGTTAAATTAAATAGAATTTTTCTTAGCTTGATGGGATCACCGCAGATCGTATCAGGGACATTGTCCGAAATTGTATAATCAAATGCAATATTTTTCTTTTTTGCCTTTTGATCAAGATGTCTATGAAGGTTTTTCAAGGTTTCTATAAGGCTGAAGGATAAATGAGCCACTCGAATCGCTACACCGCGTTTGATATCAGAAAAATCATTGATATCATTTAAAAATGTCAGCAGTTCTCTTGAGTGATGCCGCGCAATCTCTAAATATTCCTGCTGCTCTTTTGACACCGGTGTTTCAATTAACAGTGTTAACATTCCATTGATTGCGTTTAGCGGTGTGCGTATTTCATGTCCGACATTTCTGAGAAAGTTCAGTCGATTTTTGTTTCTATCCGCAAGTTCATTTTTTATTTGAAAGTATTCTTCAACACGTTTTTTTCGCTCGCTTATTTCAATTTTCATTTGTTCGTTTGTCAGGGATAGTTCGGATTTACTTTCAGAGAAAAGCGTTTGGAGGTTCTCTATTATTTGCTCTTGTAAAAGTATTCTTTGACGTAATCTGATTGCGTGATAAACAAGTATTCCAATCGTTATTATTGAGATCAGCGTTACAAGTCCTATAGCCAGTACAATATAAAATATCATGTATCACACCTCATAATTGTTTATGAAAATTTGTTATTATTGTGACGCTTTAGAGATAAAACGCAACCGATCATAACCTTTTGTTTCTTCAACCTGTGAAAAAAATTCATATAGATTATTAATATTTTTTTCAGCGGCTTCTAAGAATGTTTGGCGTTGATCGGGTTTGAAGCTTGAATACAAATGTAAAAAGTCACTTAATAAATTGTCTGCATTGACAGCGACATTTAGAAAGGATGTTCGAATATCGCCATTTTTTATGCTGCGTTCAAAGGGAATGACCTTCTCAACGTATTTTGGATGCCATGCCGCTAAAAATAGTAAATTTGAGATATCGTCTTCTTTTTTAATGCGATCCATGCCAGTCATAATAAGATCGCGCATTTTTTCAGAATGTGCAAGTGATTTCAAATAGTTTAAGATATCCTTGTCTGGTAAATTGAACGCAATATCCAAAGCATGAGATCGTATGTCTTTTTGTGTAATTGTTTCAAATGCATTAAATAATAAGTAGAACTCCGATTTATCAGGAATTTGTGCAAGAAATAACAATTGAGATCTTTCTGTTGTTGAAAGAGATTGAATGAAATGGATCATCCTAAGAATGACTTTACTATCTGGTATTTTGGTAAGTGAATTCAAAAACCGGCTCTGATCTTCATCAGACAGCCCGGACATGATACCAAATAATTGTTCTAAATATTCACCATTAATGGCATCCTCAGCAATTTTCAAAAAGGGAATCAGATGAACTTCTTTTTGTCGAATTGTTTCCTGCAAAAAAATTAATCGCGTATTATCATCCAGACGATCCATAATTTGGATGATAATTTCTACCATATCCGAAGCTTTCGCAACCAACGATATAAACATTCTGAGTTCTGCGCCAGACAATACACTTGCATGATATAAAAACAATGATCTACGATTGGAAACAAATTGTTCGGTTTGTATCTTTAACAATTCATATGTGTTGCGATAATTTCGATTGAACAAACGTGCAACAGTATCACTACTTTTTGCGCAGGCTCCTGCAATTACGAAATCATTGAAATCTGATCCCTCCAGCCCTAATAGCCGTGCATCTTCTTCGGCAATCAGACGATAACGATTGAATAACTTTGTGGCATTTTTATTGTTGGGAGTTTGTCTCTTTTTTTTCTTTTGAGAAAGGGCTTTATTTGAACTCAAGCTACGATGCACATAATCTACCAGTATTTTTGATGGGCGTCCACCATTTAAAACATGTAATTTACGCGCAAGATAATCCAGTCGCACAATTACGCGCGGTTCTGGTTGAAAAAGTTGCGGCAACTTCGCGGTTTGCATGGGTTTTAATGCGGTTGAAATTTCTTTAAGCTCATGAAGCGCATAATTGCTGACGCCTGCATCAAAGTTAGCCGCTAGAGTGTTTATGTTGATTGACATATTTGTTTCCTTAATGTTTCCTTAATGCTGAATGGAAAAAGGACGCTAAAGCGCACTCTCGGTTATTGAAAAATACCGAAACTTATAGACCTATGCGCATAAAGAATGTCCGACTCAAAAAATATGGTTCGTTTCCAACATAAGGTTCGCCCCTGGACAATAATGTAATCAAATGAGGAACTTATTTTTCGAAACATCCTAAATATCTTCTTAACTATTAATTCTTAATTATGCAACAAAAAAAAATGTTTAAAACATGGACAAAATCGGGCGATTTTGCGCAATGAAATTATTAAATAAATCAAATGGGTTATTATCAATCATATAATCAATAGGACAATCATGATTCGATATGGATAAAATGATGCTGAAAAAAAAACAACGTTTTTGTAAATTATGTATTAAAAACAAAGCGTTATTTTTAATTTGAAATATGGCACATGCTTTGCTCTGTTTGAGAACAAAGTGGCTTATGCAGGGAAGAGCAGTCATATTTTTACAAGAAAATTCTGATTATTACGTTTTTTGGGGCGCCAAAAATGTTCAATTATGACGAGACCATTGTAGGGGCAAACCTTATGTTCGCCCTCAAACAATTCATTACAGGAGCACAATCATGAAAACCTGGGAGCAACTAATTAAAGGCACATTGGATGGCAATGTACGTTCACTGGCACGTTTTATCAGTAAGGTTGAGAATCGTGATATGGGATGGCAGGATGCCATGACCCAAATATATCCATACTGTGGAAAAACAAAAGTGATTGGAATAACTGGTGCGCCAGGAGCGGGTAAAAGTACATTGACAAATGCAGTCACTGCACTGCTTCAAAAAATGAACAAAAGTGTTGGAATCATTGCAGTGGATCCATCCAGTCCATTTTCAGGGGGTGCAGTGCTTGGGGATCGCTTAAGGATGTGCGATGTTGGTACATTGCCGGGCGTATACATTCGATCTATGGCAACGCGTGGCATGCTTGGTGGATTATGCCAGGGTGCTCGTGATGTTGCGCGCATACTGGATGCTTTTGGAAAAGATATTGTGCTGATTGAAACTGTCGGGGTCGGGCAGGATGAGATTGAGGTGGTCAAAACAGCGGATATGGTTTTGGTGGTTTGTGTTCCTGGTCAAGGGGATGGCATACAGGCCATTAAAGCGGGCGTTATGGAAATTGCAGATATTTATGTGGTCAACAAAGCAGATCGTCAGGGTGCGGATGAAGTTGTTATGGATATTCAAGGAATGCTTGAACTTTCTGAAAAAAAAGTGCCTGTGCTAAAAACTGTGGCGTCTTCTCATAAAGGAATTCAGGCGTTGGTTGATGAAATTCTGTTACGCATGAATCAACAAACGTCAAATGATCAATTTCGAAAGGAACAAATTCGAGAGGAACTTCTGTCTTTGACGCAACAAATGGTTTTTCAATATATTTACGAGCAATGGCAAAACACTGGTTTTTTAACGCAAGCCATTCAGGATGTTTTAGATAATAAAACAGATCCTTATACTTTAGTAAATCATTATTTTGAACAAATAAAAAAACAGGAGGCAATAAAGAATGGCTGAGGAAGAAAACATTGCAATGACTGAAAAACTGGCACAATTTATTGTCAGTACTGAAACAAAGAACATTTCAGATGATATATTAGAACATGCCAAAATTGCATTTATGGATTGGCTTTCTGTCTGTATTGCAGGCCATGATGATCCTCTGGTAAAAAAACTTGTTGCATATAGCGATATGATGGGGGGGCATCCACAGGCAACATTAATTTGTGATGGCGCTCAAAAAAATGTATATGATACTGCTTTAATTAATGGTGCGGCATCGCATGCCCTGGATTATGATGACACACTGGTCTCTTTCCTGGGACATCCATCAGTCACAGTATTTCCATCAGTGTTGGCGCTATGTGAATGGAAAAAAATGAGCGGTATGGATTTATTGTCAGCATACCTGATTGGCATTCAAACCGGTGGAACAATCGGTGCCTGCGCCAGTCTGGATCATTACATGGCAGGATGGCATGCAACGTCAACCTTGGGTTATTTTGCATCTGCGGCTGCTTGCGCACGTTTGTTAAAGCTCGATAAAGAAAAAACGCAGCATGCATTGGGAATTGCAGGAACACAATCCTCTGGTTTAAAGCGCGTTTTTGGAAGTATGTGCAAACCTTTTCATGCTGGAAGATCATCACAGGCAGGATTATTTGCAGCGATGATGGCTCAAGATGGCTTTACCAGCGTGACTGATATTCTTGAAGGCCCGCAGGGTTTTTTTGAAGCCTTTAAAGGTAAAGTCAATCCCACTATATTAAGTTTTTTGGGGCTGGGTTGGGATGTTGTGAATCTGTCTCAAAAGTACCATGCGTCATGTCATGCAACCCATTCCCCCATTGAAGCCTCAATGGATATTGTTCAAGCCAATAATATATCAATCAATGATATTCAATCCATTACAGTTCAATCTTCCCAGTTGGCAATAGATGCTGCTGGAAAAAAGAATCCTCAAACCGGTGTAGAAGGCAAATTCAGTATACCTTATTGTATTGCAAATGCGTTGATTTATGGTGAAACAGGCATGCAGGCATTTGTTGATGCACGTGTTCTTGAGCCGCAAATTCAAGCATTGATGAAAAAAATTGCGATTCAACTGGATGATAAAAAAACAGCTCTTGAAGCAACAGTATGTATTCAAACCCATGATAATCAGAAATATTGTGCAGATTCTGATATACTTCAGCAAATTCCCTCATTTGATAGAAAAAAGGCGCGTGTGCTTTCAAAATTCAAGGATTTATGTGAGCCAGTCCTGGGAGAAAAAAAGACACTTGCCTTAGAACAAGATATCAATCAATTACAAAACATAACCAATATGGCTGATTTAATGGCCCATTTTCGGAGGAACCCATGAGCCGAGAATTACTTATCACAGATATTCAACGTTTTTCTACCAATGATGGCCCAGGATTTCGGACAAATGTTTTTATTAAAGGCTGCTCTATGAAATGTTCCTGGTGTCATAATCCCGAAACCATTTCAATCCAAAGAGATTTGTTTTGGAAAAAAAGATTGTGCATTCAATGCGGTTCATGTGCTGACGTTTGTCCTGAGAATGCAATTCATTTGCCTGAAGGTGGATTTCCAAAGTCAGATCAATCTGAAGATTGTGAAAAATACATTCACATTATTGACAGGGATAAATGTACGCGATGCATGGCCTGTATTGATGTTTGTCCTTCTGGAGCAATGGAAATTTCTGGAACAGCCACCACTATTGATGAGATTATCAAGGAAGTTGAAAGCGATATGCCCTTTTACGCAAATTCTGGTGGGGGTATGACCATTTCTGGCGGGGAACCCACCACGCAAAATCAAACAACTGCCGATTTGATTGATCGTGCGCAATCTCATGGAATTAATGTGTGTCTGGATACAAATGGTTATTGTCTCTGGGATACCTTTCAAGCCCTGACGCAAAAGGCGGATATTGTTCTATTTGATTTAAAACATCTGGATGCCAAAGCCCATAAAAAAGAAACCGGTGTTGACAATAAACTCATACTGGAAAATTTAAAAAAATTGACCCGATACCATATGCATATCTGGATTCGTATTCCCATTATTCCAAATTTCAATCAAAACACGACGTTCTATGAACAGGCATCAGATTTTCTGGTTCGTCTTGATGGTAAAATCGAGCGCGTTGATTTACTTCCTTTTCATAATTGGTGTGAAGATAAATATGGCTGGTTGGGTAAAAAATGGAAACATAAAGAACATCAGGCCCTTGATCCTGAATTAATTCATCCGGCATTAAAAATATTTAAAAAGAAAGGCTTGCATGCAACAATTGGTGGATCCGGATTTGAACAGTAATGGCTAATTACGATTTTTTTTATTGTAATTAGCCCACCGATGTTCTATAATTCGAGCTAAACGACATCAAGAGCAAGAGGAGTCCGGGATGAAATATTATCAGGTTGAAAAGAACCCTCATTTTGTTGGGCGTAACTATTGGTGGAAACATTTGCAGGAAATTGATTCTAAAAATGAGGCTTCAATTATTGTCATTTATGGCAGACGTCGTGTTGGCAAAACCGAATTGATTGAACAATTTTTTCGCAATAGAAAAATTCTCAAATTTGAAGGACTACAACCCAATCGAAAAGGAAAATTAAGCCCTCAAAAAGAAAAAAAAAGACAAATCAACGAATGTTTGAGACGCTTGGGAAAATATACCAAGAAGGAAACTGAATACAAGTATTTACAAATTGATGAATGGAGCGCGTTTTTTGAAATTTTATTACAATATGTACTCAATAATGATGTCATTCTTTACTTTGAAGAACTTCAATGGCTTACCAATTATCAGGATTCATTTTTATCTGAACTCAAACCATTTTGGGATGATGATCTTCGCAAGAATCCAAAATTAAGAATTGTCATATCAGGTTCAGCACCTTCGTTTATTGTTGGTCAGTTTATGAGTAATTCTGCTTTTTACAATCGATCTGAAAATTTGATTCACTTAAAACCCTTAAATTTAATTGAAATCAATGCGTTTCTATCTCAAAAAGGTCCAAGGGAAGTGCTTCTTGCTGCATTAACTACTGGCGGTGTTTGTGAGTATCTGAAACAAATTAAAGATGCACCTTCAATTTTTACAGGTCTGTGCAAAAAATCTTTTGAACCCTATTCGTTTTTTTCAATAGAATGTGATAAGGTTTTTGTCAGCAGTTTGTCGGAGAATCGACATTACCGAAAAATCGTCGAATTTCTTTCAAAGAATAAGTATGCAGATCGAAATGAAATATACAAAGCTGTCGTACCCGGGAAAAAAAAGAATGAAAAAGTTGCACCAGGGGGCAGTTTTACAGTGCTATTGGATGATTTAGAACGTCTCGGATTTATAAGTAAATATTTCCCTTTAACATGTACATCTGACAACAGCCTTCTTGTCAGATACTGTATTGATGATGAATATCTTCAATTTTATTTTAAATTTATCAAGCCAAAAGTTAGACAAATCAATGCGGAGAAGTTTATTCACAATCCTTTAAGTGGAATGAATAATCGGTCTTTTTCAATTTCAATGGGATTTGCTTTTGAGCGGTGGTGTCGTAAAAATGAAATATTTCTGGCACGTATGATGAATTTTGGAAATGTGGAGTATAAAGCAGGTGCTTTTTTTAATCGGAGTACCACTTCCAATATGCCTGGTTTTCAAATTGATTTGATGTATATCAGAAAAGACCATCGAATCATTGTATGTGAAATAAAGTATCATGATGTCAACATCAGATCAAACCTGGAAAAGGAAATTACGCAGAAAATAGAGTTGTTCAGGGAATATAATGAAAAATACAAAAATTACACTTTTGAAAAAGCACTGATTACAACAGAAGGTTTAAATGAAGCACAATCAAGAAGAGACTTTTTTGATTATGTTATTACTTATGATCATTTATTCGATAAAGCTAACTATTTCATGTAGTTAGAATAATACACCTGATGCAAGAAAATATTATTATAAAATCAGAATTAGACTATTTGCGGGATCACTTCTGGCAATCCGATTGCCTGGAAACGATTCAGACAAAAAATTCTGAAATGAAGAAAATTTACAATAAAATTAGATCAGTAGCCCCCACGAAAAGCACAGTTTTGTTGACTGGCGAAACAGGTACTGGCAAAGGCGTTTTAGCGAAATTAATTCATCGACATAGTAATCGTCAGGATAAACAGTTTATCAGTATCCACTGCGGTGCGATTCCTGATAATCTCATAGAAAGTGAATTGTTTGGTCATGAAAAAGGGGCTTTTACAGGTGCGATCAAAAAACGAATCGGCAAATTTGAAATCGCTAATGGAGGAACCATTTTTTTAGATGAAATTGGAACCATCAAACCATCGGCTCAAATAAAGCTGCTTCAGGTATTGCAGGAACAGGAATTTTATCCGGTGGGCAGTGAAATTTCCATTCAAACCAATGTTCGTATTATTGCTGCAACCAACGATAATTTGAAATCATTAAGTGACCAGGGAACGTTTCGTCAGGACCTTTACTATCGTTTAAATGTTTTTCCCTTAGAAATTCCTTCTTTAAGAAAAAGAATTGAAGATTTGCCTTACTTTGTAGACTTTTTCTTAAAACGACTCAATCAATTTCATCAAAAAGAGATTATCGGTATTTCTCCGCAAGTGATTGATGCTTTGATTCAATACGAATGGCCGGGTAATATCAGAGAATTGGAAAATTTAATTGAGCGTGCGTATATATTGGAAACATCAAATATGCTCAGCCCGGAAAGTTTTCCAAACGAGCTTTTTGAAAATGCCAACTCAGTTGCTTATTTGCATTTAGACACTTCGATTCCTCTGGCACAGGTTAGAAAAAAAGCCATTGAAGATGTTGAGCGGAACTATTTAAAAGAAGTTTTAAGCAAAAATAAGGGCGTTATTCATACATCAGCGCAAGAAACCGGTGTTTCTGTTCGGCAGTTTCATAAATTAATGTGTCGGTATGGGCTTCGCAAGGAAGATTTTAAATTGAAAAGCGCATGATCTCAGCGCGTTCCAATTACTTTTAACCCCCGCCGCTCTAATAAACTCCCTTCAGCAACATATAATTGAATCAACGCAATTCGATAATTGATAATGGCTTCAATCTCCGCATTCCGCGCAGCCAATAAGTCTCGGTAGGCTTGCGATACCATGAGCGCAGTGCTTGCACCCACAGCAAAGCGTGCCTTTTCTGCTTTGGCTGTTTGTTTCTGATACATAAGCGTCACGCGAGTGGCTGCGATCTGTTTTCGAGCATGCTCTATTTCATTGATTGCTAATCGAACATCATAATGAACAATTTGTTTATGATTGGCAATTGCCTTAATTGCTTGTTGACGTTTTAATAGAACATGATCTTTCCTTGAACGCGCAGCACGATTTCCCAATAGATACTCAAGTTGCATACCAACACGAACATCATAAGTTGATTGGTTCATGTTTTGAAATGCTTCTGAAAAGGACTTTGCATACCCTGTACGTCCAAGAACAAGAAACAGATCCAATTTTGGTAACACGCCATTGCGTGTGACAATTGTTTCCAGACGTTTTTGTTTGAGCCGAAGGTGAGCTTCATTTAAATCAGGTCGCATTTTTTCTGCCAGAGAGATCCTTTCAATTACATTGAGAACCGGTTTGGCCTGGATATCTGGTTGGCTAATGGGTTTGATTTGAAGATCAAATTGATTTACAGATATGAAACGTAGAAGTTTCAGGCGTCGATTTTCTAAAAGATTATTGGCTTCAATTAAAGCCTGTTCCCTGAGCGCAACCTCTGCATATGCAGCGGCAGCTTCGTTTTTAGGTAATACGCCCATTGAAATTTGCTGCTTAATTTCATCACGCTGCTGCGTTGCAATTTTCAAAGATTTTTCAAAAATACTGCTTTTTTGTTGGGCAAGCGCATACTCCCAATATGCGATTTCTGTATCTGCCACCAGGTTTTGGGCAAATTCTTGAATTTCATATTGACTGGCGATTGTATTCATTTCGGCAATTTTAATATTCGCCAGATTGACCCGCGTGCCATAACCTTGAAGGAGGGATTGGGTGATTGTCAGACCAAGCCTTGCCTTATGTTCATTATCAACTCTGTTGCGATCTTTTTCCAACGCCATTTCAACAGTTGTTCCAAAAGGCAGGGATTGCCGAATCCCTAAAGACAGGCCAAGATCGCTTTCTTCTGTTACTTGTTCATCTGGGTTTTCCGTGGTTAAATCTTCTTCTCGATTTTTGAAAAAACTGACATTCGTAAATATTTCAGGATCATAAATGCCGCGTTCAATCTGTTCAAATGTCCCTGAAATCATGGGCTGTAATTGTTGAATTTGTAATTCCTTGTTGTTTTGTAATGCAAATATAACGCTTTGCTCAATTGATAATTCCAGGGATTGCTGTGTTTTTGGAATTTGGAAAAGGCGTTGGTTTGGATCAGTTTTTTTTAATTCTGCGTCTAAAGCGTGTTGATAATCAGGCTGAAAATATGTTCTTTGGTCGGGCTGTAAACATCCCGAAAATATTAATATGCTTAACGTTATCATCGCGAGAATATAAGTATTCTTAGGAATATTTGAAAAACAAGTTCCCCATATCATATCTTTTATTCCTTTATTTTTAGGAATCATGGTGAAAAAATGAATAAATAACCGGTATCAAAAATAAAGTAATCAATGTCGATGCTGTCAGTCCACCAACAACAGCCCTGGCCAAAGGTGCCTGGGCATCAGCACCTTCTCCAATACCGAGTGCCAGGGGAATCAATCCTAATATGGTGGTCAGGGTTGTCATTAAAATGGGACGTAACCGACGACGCCCGGCTTCAACAATTGCATCCCTTAAGAAAATACCTTGTCTGTGCAATTGGCCAGATTGATCCACCAAAAGTATGGCATTGTTGACAACAATACCGCCCAACATAATACATCCAATATATGATTGTAAATTCAATGTGGTATGGGTCACAAACAACATCAGCAAAACGCCAATTGCAGCCAGAGGAACTGAAAACATAACCACAATTGGATCCTTGAAAGATTCATACTGACATGCCAGCACCATATAGACAAGAACCAATGCAAGGGCCAGGGATATAATCAGTTCGTGAAATGCTTTTTGTTGTTCTTCATAAGTACCTGAAACAAAGAGACTATAACCCGATGGACGCGGTATTTGATTTAACTGAGATTGCACTTCAGAAGCAACCGATCCCATGTCGCGCCCAAGAACATTGGCCTCAACAGTAATCAACCGCTGTTGATCCTTGCGATTGATGATTACAGGCCCCAGGCTTTTTTTCGTGTTCACGACATTTCGCAGGGCAATCTGTTCTCCTGATGAAGATGTCAATGTGAGATCCAGAATTTCTTCCATAGATCGTTTTTCAGCATTTTTTAACTGAACGAGAATGCGATACGAATTTCCGCTCGCTCTGTATTCTCCTGCTTTTGAGCCGGCGATTGCTGTTTCAAGCATTTTAGTGATATCACGAACACTCAATCCGAGATCAGCAGCTTTTTCTCGATCTACATGTATTTCTTGCTGAGGCATACCCGATTCATTACTGATCTTGATATCTGTTATACCTTCTATATCCTTGATTGATTCTGATGCTTTTTCTGCCAATAACTTCAATGTATCCAGGTTGAAACCGCGAATTTCTATGGATAAACCTTCATCACTGCCCAGCAGACGATTCAAAAGAAACTGACCTTGAGGGGCTCGGGTTCTAATTTTCATGCCGGGAATTTTTCCTTCCAGTTTATGATTCAAGTCTTCAGCAATGTCGATATTGGAGCGTTTACGTTCATTTGAGGGACACAGCGATAGACGAATATCACCACGTGATGTTCTTGTACCTCTGACACTGGCCACTGATGAAATTGTTTCAGGAACAGCCGCATAAATAATTTTTTCCATCGCACGGGTTTGTTGATCAATGAGTCCAAGACGTGTACCAATTTCCATTTCTCCGCTAATCCGCACTTCGCCTTCATCACTGGGGGGTAAAAATTCACTTCCAATCATTGGCAGCAATAACAGACTTGAAATAAACAGTAGCATCACCAGCGCAATTGTGATGAATCGGTTGTCTAATACCCATTGAAGTAAATAATGATATGCATGATCAAGTTGAATAAAAAATTGTTCTGCAATTCCAGAAAGCTTTTTTAATGTCGAATTTGAATGGCGGTCCTTTTGCTGCGTTGGCTTTAAGAGTTTTGATGACAGCATGGGGACCAGACTGAATGCGACCAACAATGAACAAATTAACGCAAAAATAATAACATAGGCAAGCTCTTTAAACAAAATGCCTGAAACCCCACGAACATAGATCAGCGGCAAAAAAATCACCAGTGTTGTAATGGTGCTGGCAATAATCGCTGAGCTAATTTCCTGAGTGCCCTCAACAGCAGCAATTTCAGATGTCAATTGATTCTCGTTTTTGTGGCGGAAAATATTTTCCAGTACAACAATGGAATTATCAACCATCATGCCCACACCCAGTGCCATACCACCTAAAGTCATGAGATTTAATGTAAAACCACCGAAATAAATTAATGTAAAGGTTGCAATAATAGAAATTGGAATCGATAAAGAAATAACCAGAGTACTTCGCATATTTCTCATAAAAAAAAGAAGTACAATAATTGCCAGGCTTCCCCCATACATGACTGATCGTGCGACATTGGAAATGGAACGTTCAATAAAATTTCCCTGATTAATTACTGGCACAATCTTGATTTGTGGAAAAACTTTGTTCGCAGTTTCAATTTCAGCGAGAATACCTTGGGCAACTTCAACAGTGTTGGCATAAGCCTGTTTGCGGATCGCAACACGAATACCGCGAACACCATTCACGCGGATAATGCGAGTGGGTTTTTCGTAGGTATCCTTGATATCAGCAATCTGTTCAAGGGTAACAACTGCGCCCTCATGTGTTTTGATGACTGTCCTGCGAATTTGATCAATATTGGCATATTGTGCGGGCGCGCGAAGCATGACTTCATAGCGCCCCTGCTCAATATTACCGGTTGGAAGATCGAGGTTTGAATCACGAATGGCCTGAAGGATTTTGTCCATCGGCAATCCCAGGGCTTTTACTTTTTCATGATCCAGTTCAATCCGAATTTCCCGATTAAACCCACCCCATAAATCCACCTGGGCGACGCCTGGAATTCGCGCAAATCGGTATCGAATATGATCTTCAATGAACTGCGTTAATTCTACAGGATCAAGGGTGCTGGAAATCCCCAGTAAGACAACTGGAAAGCTGTTGATATCAAACTTTCTGATACGTGGTCTGACGATATCATCTGGCAATTCATTGATTTCGTTTTCAATGGTTGCCTGAAGATCCAGGGCAGCAGTATCAATATTTGTTCCCCATGCAAAACTGACACGCACAGTACTGTTGCCTTCATAGGATTCAGACGTCATGGTTTCCACACCTGGAACAGTGGCCACAATTTCTTCAATAATCTGAGTAATCAACCGCTCCATAACTTCCGGGCTGGCGCCTTCATACTGTGTTCGAATGCTTAAAGTGGGAAGTTCGATATCTGGGAGCAAGTCAATACGTAATCTGCTGAGCGACACAATGCCTAAAATAACAATGATCAACACAACCATTGTCGTAAAAATGGGTCGTTGTACACTGAACTTGGGCAAATTCATTTGTTGTCTGCCTGTTTCCGACCAAAAGATTCGGTCGATTTTATTGTGGATACAATGATTGATGATTCATTGGCCAATAATTGTTGCCCCAATGTCACAACGCAGCCAGATAAATTGTCTCCAATGACCTGAGCCAGCCCATTTTCAACAATTCCCACTGTGACATGATGCCAGAAAACTTTTTCTTTTTTTTTATCAATCACAAAAAGCCCTGTTTGATCATCCCGAAGGGTCAATGCCTGTAAGGGAACAATGTCAGCATTGTCTACATGTTGAAGTATCACTGTTGCCCGGATAAACATCCCTGGCTTGAGTTTTTTTGAAGGATTGTCAATGAGTAACTCAACTCTTGCCTGTCTCATATTTTTGCGAAAAATCGGCGCAATGCGATGAATACGACCCTTAAAAGATTCATTTGCATAGGCATCAGTAAAAAGTGTAACCATCTGATTTTCTTGAAGTTTAGTATAATCTTTTTCAGTGACATAAATGACACCAGTAATGGGATTCAACTCAACCACTAAGAGCAAAGGTGAATTGGCAGAAACAGTGTCACCTTCATTCACAAAGGTTTCAGCAACAACGCGCTGATTGTTATCTCCTGTCCAATCAGCCTTTACTTTTGTATATCCCAATCTGATATGTGCAGTTTTTAGTGATGCCTCCGCTTTTGCAAGGTTGGCTTTTGCCACTGCCAGTTCCGCTTGTTTAGCCAGTTGCTTGGCTTTAACAGTATCAAATTGAGAATCTGATTTTACGCCACGTTCACGTAAGGTTTTAATACGTTTGAGTTCTCTGTTAATAATTTCAAGGGCGTTTTCAGCCTCCATGAGCATTGCTTTGGCAACTTCAAGATCCGCCTCAGCTACAGCGACATCCTGCACATATTCCGCGCTGTCCAGAACAGCCACAGTCATTCCTTTGGGCACAGTATCTGCAATATCAATCAGTAGTCGTTCAATGCGGCCACTTATTTTTGGCGCAACAATGAATTCAGCATGGGCTTCCAACGTGCCGCTGAAAGTTCTGCGTAGTTCAATGGAGCCTTTTTTAATCTGTGCCGCTTCAACAGGAATCTGGCGCTTTTGTTGAGCCCGATTAGCAGGTTTTTTCTGTTCTTTGTTCTGGAAATAAATCATGCCCAGACTGATGATGATACCAATAATCACCAGGATTGAAATGATTTTAAAGAGGGATTTCATATATTTTTTTCTCCTGTCCGACTTGACTGACTTGTCCAATTGGGGATTTATTATAAACCTCCTGTTCTTTCCACTTTAAATGTTTTTAAGAGTTACCAACATTATTGCAATTATTTTCATTGCCTTTTTCAAAATTTAATAATTCATCAAGTAATATGTCACAAATGTTAATACTATGCTTGTAGCCTTCACTATCAAGTAAAAAATTATACCTATATTCTTCAGCACAAACAGTTACCACTTGCAGTGCCATAAAATATTTTGTTTTATCTGTTCTAAAATCAGTTGCTGAAATGAGCTCTTCGAGAAGTTTATTCAATTTGTGGGTTTTGCTGTATGAACCAAACTTGCTTTTTGTTTCCAACAAATGCTTAATAAAGAGTTTTATCATTTGTTGATAATGAAAGCATTCCAAAGAATAATCTTTAATCTCTGTGTTTCTTATAACATCAATTGCTACTGCGTGTTCCCATGCCTTCCCTGCTAAATTTTCTATATTTTCAAATTTTTTAAATTTTTCTTTATACATAATAGAATCCCCTTATTAGCTGATTCAATTATATATCGAACAGATAATGGTTAAACATAATGTATTTTTAAGGAATGCTTGAATAATAAGTTCCTCATTTTCTTATTTGCAAGTCCAATGTAGGGGCGAACCTTGTGTTCGCCCATCGTACATAGGAACGAATGCGTTATCTGTTCGAGGGCGAACACGAGGTACGCCTCACTGAATTTTTCAAAGAAAATAAAATATGATATAATCTTATCATCAGTCAATTAGATATCGACTAACTGCAAGGTTATGTTTTGGTTCACAAAATTAATGCCTTCCTGCTCAAAATAGAAATGAATATATTTATATATTAACTTTCGAGCAATGAATTGCTCTCCGGGTTTTGATTTAAAAGAAGTACGAATGACGATTCCAAAATTTTCAATTTTTTTGATCCCCATAAAATTTAGAGAATCTAATAGTTTTTCTTTTAATTCAGAGTCTTGTGAAATTTGTTTGTTTATTTTACTGATAATGGATTCCACTTGATTCATTTCTGTTTTAAAAGGAACTTGAAAGTCTACATTCATGACAATCCAGTCTCTGGAATAGTTGGTTATTGATCTTAATTCTCCAAAGGGGATTGTATATACCATTCCACGATGATGTCTTAATCTTATGGATCGAAGAGAAATATTTTCTACTGTGCCTTTCTCATTGCCAGTTTCGACATAATCGCCAATTCGGAAAGCATCATCAATTAAAAAAAATATTCCAGAAAAAAAATCTTTGATCAAGGTTTGTGTTCCAAATCCAATGCCGAGTCCTATCACACCTGCACCCGCCAAAAAGGGAACAATATTAATTCCAATGGAGAACATGATTATTAAACAAACAATAATCAGCAATATGATCAACAAAAAATTTCTAAATATTGAAAGCAAGGTTTGAATACGAGAATGATAAGCTGCCTGATCTGTTTGATTATCATAATCCGCATAATTTTGAGGTGTGTTTTCATCAATAAATACTTTTATAAATTCCCACACAGAATAAGCAATAAGCACTGTAAAAGAGATAATAAAAGTTGCTTTTGCAAATTCTTTTTCCAGAGAATGCCCAAATCCCCATAAATTTTTGACCCATATGAAAAGCATGCCAAGCATGCCAATGCGAATGATTCTCAGAATTGAACGAATATAATGAATTGCCCGAGGATTTAATGCCGCTTCAAGATTTTTTGTGAAATCCGGGGACATGTTGAAAACCATATGATGCGGAATCTGTGTATGCCCAAAAGCAATACACAGCATCCGCCAGATAACTGCATCCACAGCAAAATATAATGGTATGATAACAAAACTGGCAATAAATGAAAAAATATAATCCTGACATGTCATGATTAGATTGATTTCCCAAAACAGCCACATAATATACGAGTATAGTGTCGCATAAATATGCCAGTTACTTGCAAAATAGATTTGCACAATGTGCTCATATTCTGAATGTGTACTTTTAATGATACTTGCAACTGCATCTCGCTTATCCCAAATCATATAAACAACCATATTAATAGGTAAAAATACTGAAAAAGAATACAATAAAATAAAGAGCGGATGACTCATTCCAAGAATTCTCAGTTGAATAATGCTATTTGCATAACAAACTGATATTGTTACGATTGCAATACTCCAACGATAAATGTATATGGCATCCTTTTCCCCTATGGGTAATAATCGAAGCGTAGGGGCAAAAGGCGATAAGATAAATTTTGAAAGGATTAAAACACTCCGGACGACAATGATTGTAAAGATAATTTGCATGACGAAATTACTGATATTCGCGCTATTTCGAAATATTAAAATATACAAAACAATGCTTATCAATGAAAAAATATGTAAAAACAAAAGGTCTATTAACGTATAAAATACGAGCCTTAAAAGCATCGACATTACCCCTGATGATGTATTTTCTTTTAATTTTTGGAGGATTTTGGATAATTTTTTTCGAAAAAATAATTCGACACAAAATGCAGTGATAAGAATCATCGTAATACCCAATACAAATTGAAAGGGCTCCCATTTATACGTTCCCTGCTTAGAAAATAGCATCAGAAATGCGCTTTTTATTTCTTCAGGAAATTGATAACTACTTAAAAAAATATATTTTAATTGTGCAAAAAAGAAATCGGCTTTTTTTTCCCAGGATTTAATGAAGTGATTTTGATGATATTTTTCAAGTTGGCCTTTTGATATTTCAAAGGAAAAAATTGGATCAGTGGGCTCAGGCTTGTTCGTATCGTTTACGATGGTTGGATTTGAAGCATGATGAATAATTTGTTCAGCATCATGGGAATCGTTTTGGTATGTGGCGTTATTTGATATTGCACTGGTTGGAAAATAGCAAAATATCAAACAAAGGAGTAATGTATTGCATATCTTTTTCATGATGCGTAATTTTTATAAATTCATCA
>Ga0272440_1001514_pt1 | contig 18892 bp, 18 predicted proteins | sample SSMMMBAug17_FD_192440 | JGI IMG/M metagenome (GOLD analysis project Ga0272440, IMG submission 192440) | Marine sediment archaeal communities from Little Sippewissett salt marsh, Falmouth, MA, United States - SSM-MMB-Aug17 | ecosystem: Environmental > Aquatic > Marine > Wetlands > Sediment ...
GCATAAGTAAGGAATGCTCGAAAAATAACTTCCCCATTCTCGTTCCCACGCACTGGGGAAAATTCCGGGACACCTCACTTAATTTTTTTCTTTGGACCTGGCTTTTGTGGTTTAAGTTTACGATCCATGGCCGACCGGTACGTTCATGTTTTCTGAATATTTCCATTTCGCATTCATCTATGTCCAATGCTAACATTTTTCTAAACGAACCTCCGAAAATTCTGGATACAGCATCTGTTTTAACAAGAGAACATATATGAAGTTGTGCTTGGGACGCTAAAATTAAAATGGTCTCCATAACTATTTGAAACAAGTATGAAGGTACAAAGATAGAATAATACAGCAAAAATTTTTGATTGATGCATGTTGACCTCCAGGTCAAAAATAATTTTAAGGAGAATTCATAAAAAAAATGGGCGTGGGTCAGATCTTGATGATTGCAAATAATTTTTTACGCGATGTCCAAGTTTTTTTCAAATAAGCTACATCTGCTCGTCCCCACGCTCTGAGTGGGAATGCATCCAGGACGCTCTGCGTCCTATGTTATGTACATCTGAAACATATGTTCAAGGGACGCAGAGCGTCCCAGATGCATTCCCACGCAGAGCGTTGGAATGTGTGTCGGCGCTAACGAGTGCCGGCACTCGTTTGTACAAAAACTTTGAATATCGAATTTTATCAAACAAAATATTGTATTTGTTTGCAGGCATAGCAGGCACGTTAAAATTTCAAAATCAATTTTTCATGAATTTAAAGTAAATGTCATAATGAAATTGAAACACTATATAAGGTTGAAACAATTTTGTAAATATATTTTTTTATCCAATGGGGGTCGGCCCCATAAAACCGGGGCATTATTTCTGCCTTGCTGTACTACGCTGTTCTTGCAATTGCCGAGATCGAACATTCTTAGCCTGCTTATCGTTCGTCTGAATGTTTCACTAGATTTTGAAAGGTCAAACTTTAATGTTTATTTATTCTCACCAATGTGCTACTTTTCAAATCATGAATTCCCAGAATATCAAACACAGCATCCAACAAATTAAGGATTGGTCACAGGACAACGTCTTATTGCCCCAGGCCCAAAAAGACCAGTTTGCCAGTTGGTGTACAGACCAAACATCAAAACTGGAACAGGCCTGCCAATCCCCCTTGAAAATGGGTTTGATTGGCGGTACTGGGGTTGGAAAATCCACAATTATTAATCGGTTGGCTGGTGAAGACATCTCTTTGGCTCACAAGGAAAGACCCTATACCCAAAAAGTGGTTGTTTATGTTCATCAGGATTTAAGCCCTGAATTTCAGAAAACTGATGCCCGAATGATATATTGTCAGCATAATCGTGATGACATTTCACACCTCATGCTATTTGATTTTCCAGACTACGATAGCCATCTTTCTGATCATCGCCATTTGGTGCAGACCCTTTCAAAAAGTCTGGATATTATTGTCTGGGTAGCAACACCAGAAAAATATGGGGATCAGGCCATGATCCATATGATGTCTATCCTGCTGCAATCATCAAAAAATTATTGTTTTGTCTTGAATAAGGTGGACCAGTTACAATATGATGACATCGCTCAAATTGTTGGTCACTGGCATATGCTTTTGGGAGACGCTGGGATTGCTGCGGCATCTGTCTTTCCCATATCCGCATTGTCATCTGGCTATGATGATTCTTTTGCGGCATTTCAAAAATGGGTGTTCCAAAAACGAAAAGAACATGAATTACTGGCTATCACACAATCCAATATTGAACATCAAATTGAACAAAAAATGAAACATATTCAACAACAAATTAATTGTCAAAAGGTCGAGCAAATTGCAGATGAATTGGACAAAGTGATAAATCAATTGACAGCCTTTGAAAAAAATCGACAGAAAGATATACTTGAAATTATATCTCCCAATGCTCAGACAAGTATTTATAAATATTTATCCCAACAAAGTCGTTATCTCTGGCCGGTAGGGCTGGCTTTCGGCATCATTAGCCGACTGAAACAAATATCTCAAAAAAAAAATTCGTTAACAGCATCCAGAGATACTGGAGACATTTTTTTAAAAACTATTGATAATGGTATTGAACTGATTCAGTCCATGAAAATGACACCTCAGAAAAAAATATCAATAACACAAACATATCGTGACTTTATTGACCAATATCAGGATCCCAATCAGATTGCTCCTTTTCTGGGTACGGTCGGTGCAGTTCAGTCGCTCTTTTTTTGGATAAAACAATGGATTGCAGTGAGCATTCCAGTTATTCTTTGTGTTTTATATTTGGGCGGAATGGATCAAATATCGATGTCTGATACTTTTGGTGTGAAGGTTTGGGTTGAATTTTGCTTGACAATACTCATTCGTTTGTTTCAACCAGAAGGCCTGGTTGCCATGCTAAGCCTGATATTGATTGAATGTTTTTTCTGTGTGCAGCTTGCATCCGGATGGCATAAAAAGTTGGCACGAAAATCTCATAGCTTGTATTGTGATCTGGGAAAGCAGATTTGTACTCAAATGATGATAACTTTACATGAGTCTTTACACCCACTGATTCAATGGTCAAAAAGGGCACAAGCTGATTGTTTATCAATTAACAAACTATTTAATCAGAAAAAACAATAAAATTAAATATATCTTGAGTAATAAGAATTATTATGTCATACTATTATGAATTTAAAATTGGTTTAACCATACAAAAAATTGAGAAATACCATGTTAGAAAAAAAGAAAGACCTCACAAAAATATTAATTGTCGATGATACACCTGTCATGCTCACTGTACTCCAAAAGTTTCTTCAAATGGAAGGTTATTGCGTTATTCCGGCATCAAACGGCCCTGATGCCAGAGAAATTGCAGAAAAGGAACAACCAGACCTGATCCTTCTGGATATCATGATGCCTGGTGAGAGTGGTTTAGAAACCTGTGAAAAACTCAAGAAAAACGCAAAAACACTTGATATTCCTATAATTTTTATATCAGCAGTCACAGATATTGACAGTAAGGTCAAAGGCTTTGAATTTGGTGCAGTGGACTATATTACCAAGCCTTTTGAAAAGCAGGAGGTTCTTGCCAGGGTTCGGATTCATCTTAAATTGCGCTATGCCAATGAGGCCATTATAAAGGCTCAGGCAGATAAATTGCAGCAAGTCAAAGAGGCCCAGGAATCCATTTTGGTCAAACCGGATGATTTACCTGAGGCCCATTTTGGTGTTTATTTCAGTCCTATTTATGAGGCAGGTGGCGATTTTTACGATGTGCTTCAACTGAGCGAAAAAATTCATGCTTATTTTGTTTCTGATGTCAGTGGTCACGATTTAAAAAGCTCATACCTGACATCTGCTTTAAAAGCCTTGTTGACCCAGCATGCTAGTATCACGAACAAACCAGATGAAACCATGAAAACAATGAATCGTGTGTTAAGTGCAATTGCGCCTGATGGCAAATACCTCACGGCCTGTTATTGTTTTTTAAATCGTTTGAAATACCGACTGACCATTGTAAATGCCGGTCACCCTCCGGTCATTTCTGTTAAGAAAAAAGATCTTCAATATGAAGTCCATGAATCTGAGGGAGATATACTGGGTGCTTTTCAAAATGTTGTATTCAACCCTCTTCAAATAAAGGTGGCACCAAAAGATCGATTCTTTCTTTATTCAGATGGTTTTATTGAGGGGTTTGGTGATTTGAGAAAATCCAGAAAAGAAGGCATTGAAATACTTGGAAAACTGTGTATAGAAACATTTGATTTGCCTATTATTGACGCAGTTCAAAAAATTCAACAGGAGCTGTTTGATAAACAAATGGAACAAGAAGATGATTTATTATTACTTGGAATAGAGGTTTAGCATGTTTGACATTAAAAAGAGCGCAAAAAATCTGAGCATGACCTTTTCTTCCGTGCTTCAAAATATAGATCGTGCGGCAGATGAGCTTCGGATTTTTTTAATCGGTATTGGTAAAAAAAAACAATCTTTTCATCCCTTACTGGTAACACGTGAGGCCTTAATCAATGCGATTACACACGGCAACCGGTGCGATGAAAATAAAACTGTGCAACTTAATGTTTTGTATCAACCTGAACAACTTGAAATTGATGTTACTGACGATGGCGATGGTTTTTCATGGAAACAAACCATGATAAGTGAACATGATGATACAATAGATCATGGCCGCGGCATTCAAATCATGCAATTGTATAGTCATGATATTCAGTATAATGCAAAGGGGAATCAGGTCAAATTGACCATTCAATTCTCTGAAAAACAATAAATTCATGGACAGGCAGGGATTCACTGTCCTGTCCCAAAAAAAACTTAGACAGGTGCTGAATCATCATCAGCCTGTCAATATACAAAGGAGATTCCTATCCATGAGTAAAAAAGTCATTAGCCCAGGACAAGATATTGTGGCTTCGATGGTGCCTGAATTCAAAAAAAACTTACAGACGCTGATTGCTGAAGAAGGCATTACCGAGCTTGAAATTGATTTAACAGATGTCGAAATGGTTGATTCTGTTGGATTGGGGGCCTTTATCGCCACACACAATACCCTGTCGCAAAAAAATGGAAAATTGACAGTGATTAATGCATCAGATGATATTTACAGTTTATTTAAAACAATGCGTCTGGATCAACATTTTGAAATTCAGCAAGGATAGCTGTCATGCTAATTGATGCTGAAACCATTGATGTCTATATCCAAGAAACAAATCAATCATTGCTTGATATTGAAAAGGATTTGTTAACCCTCGAAAATATGGGAGATAACATTGATATATCACTGGCAAAACGAATTTATCGTGCCATGCATATTATCAAGAATGGTGCAGCCTTATTATCAGTCCCAAAAATTAAGGAATTATCCCAAAAAATAGAAAATGTTTTGGGATTAATTTGTGCGGGTAAACTGGTACCCAATCCTGAGGTGATCAATATCCTCCTCCAGGGAATTGATCGCCTGTCTCAACTGACAAACCAGATTGATACCAGGGATGATATGGACATTGATGAACAATCTGTTTTACTAACTGGTTTAACTTCAGCAGTACTCCCAGATGAGGAAAAACGCACAGTTACAGAAGTGCGAAAAATTCCAATACCGGATAGCCAACATTCATTCCACATTGCTGAATTTAATTTGATTCAGGGACTTGATCAGGGAAATAATATCTATATCTTGATTTACGATCTCATTCGTGACGTTCAGAAAAAAAATAATACACCATTAAATTTTGTGCGATTTATTCAGCAACATGGTGAGATAATCGATAGTTTGATTGATATTCAAACAGTCGGCACTCTGGAAGAATACAGAAAAGCACCCAACATGCCCTATTTCGTGCTACTGGCGTCATCATTGTCTCAAGACCAGTTGATCAAAGCCCTGAACCTGACAATGCAGCAGGTTCATCAGGTCAATACAACTATTGCTGATCTTCTTCAGCCAAAAACAGAGCTTCATCATTCAGAAAAACAACCACTCGGAACTTTCAGTCAGAGACAAAAGTCCCTCCCCAAAAGAAATAAAGGGGTATTTAATTCTTTATGGTGTGAATTGTATTTTGCTTTAGACCATTTTAACAGTGCGTCTTCAGAAGACCTAGCCCTGTTCAAGGCACGTATTCAATCTGTTTTAGATGGCATTGGGTCATATCTGAACCAGGAAAACAAAATATTGGCATCAAAAATTCTCTGGAAAATCAATCGAAAGACCCGTGATCATGCATATCAATCCAATATCCAGATCAATGTTGATTTTCAATGCGGCAGCATAATGATGGACAAACGCATTTTGCATAGATTAATCAACCCATTGACTGTCATTATTATTAAAATGATCCAGACTGAGATATCCACACAAATCATTTTTAAAATGATAGAAAATGCAACCACCATTGATATCTGTCTGTCATTTGCCGATTCAACGCCTCTGAAACAAGAAATATTGCTGGAAATACCACAATCAGAGGAAAAACAAATTCAAGCACTGGATGGAAAAATTATTCAATCTTTTGATACACACAAAGGTCTGTCTATCAAAATAACTATTCCCAGAAATCCATTGATTATACCTGGATATTGCGTTGAAATTGACAACCAATATTACCTCATTCCACAGTTTAATGTCATTGATGTGATTACCAGTATTGACCAGAACATGTGGCGGGCCTATGGGGCAGAATTTTTTTATAAAGCGGCATGGATTCCGGTTGCTTCACTATCCGGTTTATCAAGTGGCCGATTGTATTCTCAAGATAAACCAGCAGTTGTTATCTGCAATGTTGGGACCCGATGTTTTGGATTGCCTGTGGATTCGCCTGAGCCATTTAAGCTGAATGGTGTGTGTCACCCTTTGAGTAGACACCTTGAAGCCAATATATTAATTGCGGGCAATTGCCTTTTAGATGATGGCAACATTGTGTTTGTATTGGATATGGGATTTTTATCAAGTCAACTGCAACCCATTGCAGATAGCTAAAAAAATAAACAATATCGTCATGTTGTGAATGATTAACATGACTTTTACATAAACAAAATGGCCTATATGGAGGTTAATGTGTCTACTCAAAAAGCAGAAAAAGATGGAAAAGTCGATCTGGCAACTTTTTATGTTAGCGGAGCCCTTTGTGGCATGGATATTCTTAAAATCCAGGAAATCAATAAAAACATGGAGATCACATCTGTACCCAATTCGCCCGATTATGTTGTTGGTGTTTTGAATATGCGGGGACGAATTGTAACCATTATAGATGTCTGTCAAAAACTAGGACTTCCCAAGTCTGATATCACCAGTACCCGGCGCAATATTATTGTCAACTCTCAAAATGAATATATTGGTTTGCTTGTGGATAAGGTTGCGGAGGTTGTTCCGGCAGAATGGCGAAAAGTAACACCGCCGCCATCCAATGTCCGAGGGGTCCAGGGCAAATACTTTGAAGGTGTTTATAAAAAAGAAAATGCCTTGATTGCCATTCTTGATATAGAAGAAGTGCTGAAAGACGAAAGTGTTACATAAAATTTGTCTGATAAAGATACGCATTTATGCTAAATATCAATTCACAAGAATTACAAGTGTTAACCGCCTATATCTATGATATTTGTGGTATTCACCTTGATAGCTCAAAGGAATATCTTGTTAAAACACGCCTGGACACCCTTTTAAAATCCTATGGGTGTGCGTCATACAGTGAATTCTATTATCGCGCCCGTTCTGATAAATCAGGCAAAATTAACACTGACATTGTCAATGCCATTACAACACCTGAAACTTTGTTTTTTAGGGATAAGCTTCCATTTGATATTTTAAAAGAAAAACTGCTCAAAGAGTTGATTCAAAACAAATCAAAGAGTGCAATACCAGGGCAATTGCGTATTTGGAGTGCTGCCAGCTCAACCGGTCAGGAAATATACAGCATTGCGATTATGATTCAGGAAACAATTACAAATCTCCAAAAAAATCGTGTATCTTTGTTGGCAACTGATATATCTGATGTGGTGCTGAATATTGCAAAAGCCGGTCGATACAATAGCTTTGAGGTCTCTCGCGGATTGACAAAACAACAACTAAACAGATATTTTATTGAAAAAGAGCAATACTGGCAACTCAAAGATAATATCCGACAAATGGTGCGATTTCAAAAGCTTAACCTGATGAAACCATTAGTTGGATTAAGTAACTTTGACATTGTTTTTTGTCGAAATGTTGCCATTTATTTCACCCTTGAAGACAGAAAAAAATTGTTTGACCGCATTGCTGATACAATTGTTGCCAATGGTTATCTGTTTATTGGTGCATCGGAGTTTCTCACAGGTATTAGTGATCGATTTAAAGCAGTTCGGCATGGCAAAACAATTTATTATCAAAAAGTTAAGTAACATCTTGGATTTTTTATGGAAATCAATATACCATCACACCCAACAATATTAATAGTTGATGATGTTCCGATCAACTTAAAGGTATTGCGGGCCCATCTTGAACCAGCAGGCTATTACGTTCTTGAAGCTGGCAGCGGTCAGGAGGCCCTTGTTCAGGCTGAAAAGCATCCTGATTTAATCCTTCTGGATATCATGATGCCTGATATGGATGGTATTGAAACCTGTAAAAATTTAAAAAACAATCCATCAACAGCAGATATTCCAGTTATCTTTTTATCCGCACTCACTGACCCGGAAAGTAGAACAGGGGCCCTGGCTATCGGCGGAGTGGATTTTATTATCAAGCCATTTGATGAGGAAGAGTTGGTGGCTCGTGTGAAAATTCATCTGACATTGCGTTATCAGAAAATTCAACTGGAAAAATATGCTGCTGAGCTTGAGCAAATGGTTGATGATCGGACCCGACAACTGGTGCATGCCGATCGTCTGGCAACACTGGGAACGTTCTCTGCTGGAATGGCGCATGAAATTAACAACCCCAATACATTTATTGCCGGAAATGTACAAGTTTTGCAATTGTATTGGCAGGCAGCAGAGCCTATCTTGAATAAATATGTACATGAAGACACGACTGGACGCCTGGCAAAAATGACCCATCAAATCAAGCATGTTTTTGATGACATGCTTGAAGGCAGCCGAAGAATTTCAACCATTGTCAATAGTTTAAAAACTTATGCGCGTCAGGGGGGGGTCAGCAAAGAAAATGTTAAACTTCTGGCCATAATTGATGATGCCCTGAAATTGTTGCAACATCGAATGAAAAAAAGTATTACCATCAAAAAAAATGTACCTTTGGATTTAATTGTGCATTGTGATTTTCAAAGCCTGTCACAGGTATTTGTCAACCTGTTGAATAATTCTGTCGATGCCCTTGATGAGCAGCCTGGACAGATTGAAATTATTGCAGAAAAAAAATTAGATCAAATACACATTCAATTAAATGATACAGGATCTGGTATTCCCGACCGATGCGTTGATAAAATATTTGACCCCTTTTTTACAACAAAGGGAAAAGCGCGGGGAACAGGTCTTGGTTTGTCTATTGTAAAAGGTATTATTGAAAAACATGATGGTTCCATTGAATTGAATAAATCGGCAACATCTGGCGCAAGCTTTTTTATCACTTTACCTTTGACGCGCCAGACCCAATAATAAGGAGTTTTTATTAGCATGAACAATAAAATTCAAATTCTTGTTGTTGATGATGAAAAAGAGATTTTAAAAAGCATTGAGCGATATTTTTCATTTTTTGATGATGTTGAAATGCTTTTTGCATCAACATTTGAAGAAGCCCTTGAAGTCATGGAAAAATATCATCCCAGAATGTATATTTTAGATATCAATCTACCGGATGGTAATGGTTTGAAGCTGGTCAAAAATATTAAACAGCATTCACCGGCAAACCAGGTAATCATGATTACCGGGGCCAGTGACTTGAGCCGTGTTTTTGAAGCCCTTGAAGCCGGTGCCAATGATTATTTAACCAAACCATTGGATATGTCTATTTTACGATCCCTGGTTTCCGAGGCTGTTGAACGCTTTCGTCGCTGGTATGACCTGATTAAGCTGGAGTTGCAAATAAAACAAAACAATTAAGTATTCATTTGTTTTTCACCTGAAAGTATGCTAAGGGTTATTTTTATTTGAAATACAAATGGGGAACTTATTAAAAAAATCCTTTTCATAGCAATTATGAGAAAGATATTTTCCGAGTATAAAACGATCATGGGGATAATGATTCCTCAACAAGGAGGTTACCAATGAGTGAGCTTGACCCAAAAACCACCGATACGCTCAATGAATCCACAAAAATGGTTCCAAAAGCGGAACCTGCTGTATCGCATCCAGTAGATGATATTGATGAAAGCCAGAAGCTTTCAACTATCAGAAATATCTTGTTAGGGGGTCAGATTCAACAATATGATTCCCGATTTTCTGAGATTGAAAAACAGTTTGAAATCATTAAAAACAGTTTGTTTGATCAAACAAAAGAAACATTGAGCGGCCTTGAAAAGCAAGTGACATCAGAGTTTGAAAATCTGACCACTCGCATTACTGAACAGGTCAAAACTGAATTTGAAACCTATACAGAAAAGTTGGATACTGAAAAAAAGGAACGATATACATCCATTGAAAAGTTTGTATCCAGACTGGATCAGTTAGACACAGAATTTCAAAAACAATTCAATGACATTAAAACGCAAATTCAAGGGATTGAAACAACCCTTCAACAAAAAATTTCAAGCCAGGTTGAAATAATCAAACAAGATCTTCAAGCTGAGTTTGATACACTGTCTGAAAGCATTCAAGACAGAGTAAAACAACACACACAAAACAAAATCGAACGGACTGAGATGGTCGGCTTTTTTAAAGATATGGCAGACCGATTCAGTTTATGATGCCAATGATCGTTTGGCGAGAACTGTAAACTTTAACATTGTGCGGAGGTTGTATGGCCACTGAATTTCCACCACAGACAATCCAGGGATCCGATACGCGAGAACTGGATGAATTAAGAGATCTGCTCCTGGGACCGGAAAAAAGAGATTTACATCATATAAAAAATCGCCTGGATGATCCAACATTACGTGCATTGGAAATCAGCCGGGTACTACCAGAAGCCATTGCTCACCGCGTATCCAGAGATAAACAATTATCAAAAGCACTTCATCCAGTTATCGAAGAAAGTGTAGACTCCTATTTGCGGACCCATTCACAGGCAATATCTGATGCCATTGTTCCAGTTATGGGTGAAAGCCTTAAAACTGCAATTTATATTAAAATCAGAAACAAACTTGAATCCATTAATAATTTTTTTGTCCGCAATTTTTCGCCCAAAGGCCTGAAATGGCGTTTGGAAGCCTATCGATCCAAAAAATCCATGGATGAAATTATTCACTTTCATACCTTAAGATATCGGGTTGAACAGGTTTTCATTATTCATCGAGATTCAGGAAAAGTGTTGCAGCATGTCTCTGAATTTAAAGATGAATCCATTGAAGAAGCCAATATGTTTTCAGAGACCTTAAAAGCAATTCAATCGTCTGCCGCCCATGAAAATGATCCCTCGGTAAATACGCTTCAGTTGGGCAATCATACAGTCTGGGTTGAACAGGGATCTCAATTAATGCTTGCAGGCGTTATTCGGGGCACCCCCTCTTATGAACTTCGCCAGGTCTTTAAAAAGACACTGACAAATATTGAAAATGATTATCGTGAAGAAATCAATAATTTTCAAGATGATGCCACACCATTTAAAGCATGTGATGATATTCTTAAATCCTGCCTCAAGGTTGAATATGGTAAAAAAGATACCAGCCTGAAACCATTATGGTTTGTCTCTGGTATCATTTTGCTGGTTGTTTGCCTTTGGGGATTTTTTTCCATAAGAAACGCCATATTGTGGAATAGTTATATTGATCGTCTGAACCATGCTCAGGGTATTGTTGTGACAAAGCACGAAAGACATGGCAATCACTATTATGTATCAGGCTTACGTGATCCATTGGCCATTGATCCTGTCCGGCTGATGGCAGAGTATCATATAGATTCCAATTATGTCACTGCTGAATGGGAACCTTATTTTGCACTTCATGAAGGCATTATCAGTAAACGTGCCAGAGAGATTCTTGAAGCGCCAGAAACAGTCTCTTTCAGGAATCGGAATGGCACACTGTATGTTTCAGGGCTGGCATCCAATTCCTGGATTGAATCTGCACGCAAAAAAGCCAGTCTTATTCCAGGTGTGATTCGATTAAAGGAAGAAAACTTATTTGATATCAATGCCAGTGAACTGTTTCTGGCCCGAGTAAGTGTACAACTGGAGCCCCCACAATCTGTATATATGACATTTGATGATGGCACCCTGACATTATCGGGCTCAGCTTCACATCAATGGATTAATGAAATGAGACAAAAAGTTCGTAACATTCCAGGTATTGTACATGTGAATGATCATAATCTGGTTGATATTGATGTCAGTGAACTGGCACTTCTCAAAGAAAGGATTGAGGGGCATATCTTTTTGTTTCGTGTGGGAGGGGCGATACCCGTTCCCAATCAAGAACCTATGATACGATCATTGTCTCAAGAAATATCGCAAATGAATGATATTATTAATAAGGTTGGCAGTGGACACGTTGAAATTGTTGGACATACTGATAATTCTGGATCAGAAAAAGCCAATCTGAAATTAAGCCAGCAACGTGCTGAAAAAGTACTGTCCCTTCTGCGAAAAACAGGAACCAATACCCGCTATCTCACTGCCATTGGCGTTGGTGATAAAGAACCCTTACGTCGGTCAAGCTCTTCCATTGATCGAGAGATGAATCGAAGTGTTACCTTTCGCGTTTTATTTCACTGATGGGCGTATGTACAAGTTAGGGGGAGTTGGGGGGCTGAACCCGGGTTCAGCCCATAGCCGTCAGGTTAAGGCAAACTCGCTCCGATGCTCATTGATGCTCGTTCCCAGGCTCTGCCTGGGAACGTTTTCCGAGGTGGCTCTGCCACCTACGAACTGAACAGGCGGCAGAGCCGCCAAGAAAACGTTCCCAGGCAGAGCCTGGGAACGAGCATCAGAGCGAGTTTGCCTTAGCCTGACGGCTATGGCCCCTACCCCAACTCCCCCTAACTTGTACATATGCCCCGTCTTTACAGTACATTTCCCTTAAAACAATAAATAATAATTAAAAGGAGGTAAAAAGAATGAAAAAAGTTCTCATCATTTTTGTGAGTCTGACTATTTTTGTTCCCCAGGCATTTGCCCTGCAAATTGCTGGAGTGTCTTTACCAGACTCTTTAAAGGCGGGATCTGCACAATTATTACTCAATGGTGCAGGTGTCCGGAAAAAATTTTTTTTCAAAGTGTATGCTTGTGGATTATACTTAAAGAAAAAATGTTCTGACCCCAAAACCATCATACAGGCAGATGAACCCATGATCATTCGAATGCATTGGATTTATGATGGCGTGGAGGCAAAAAAAATCACTGGCGCCTGGGATCGTGGCTTTGAAGCTGGAAGTGGTGACAAGGCAAAGGCCATACAAAAAGAGATTCAAACATTCAATAGTTTTTTTTCACAGGAAGCAATAGAAAATGATATTTATGATGTTATTTATACACCAGAGCAAGGCATACAAGTTGTAATTAATGGAAAACTTAAAGGAACGATCAAAGGATTGGCATTTAAACAAGCGGTATTCAGCATCTGGCTGGGAGATAACGATGAGTTAAGCACTGTAAAGCAAGGCATGTTAGACAAGTAAATATTGAAAAACCGGGTATTTGTAAAATAGAAATACCCGGTTTTTTTTGTTTAGGAAAGGTACTTAAATGACAGTTTTACTCGTGCGCGATAGTTCGTTACCTTGCCATTTTCTAGTTTGACATCCAATCGATCGACCTCAGCGACTCTCACCTCTCGAAGACTTTTGGCCGCTGATTCAACCGCACTTTTTGCGGCATCTTCCCAGGATGTCGAACTGGTTCCTACCAATTCGATAATTTTGTACAAACTGTTTCCCATTTTTCCTCCTTTTGTTATATTATTTGGTGATCTGAAAAAATAGTGATACACCCAATTAATGAATCCAATTCAGAATACTATTTGATTTATAAATGATTGTCAAGCAGGATAAATATTTTTCGGCATTCTTCATATTGCAGTTAACACTTTTTCGAGTCCAATTTCAATAATAGTTCGCTAAAATGTTGTAAAAATTAGCGCAATAGCAAAAAATTATTGACTTATAAGCTAAAATTATAAATAATCAGGCGCATAAATTATTAGGAGAATTGAGCGCATGACGATACCCTTTTATGGTAGAAATAGTGAATTAATAGCTCTTCGAGAAGATAACTGGCGAAATAGAAGTATGCTGGTGGCAATTTATGGCCGGCGAAGAGTTGGAAAAACAGCACTGATAGAAGTTGCTTATCAAAACGATCTGTTGTGGAAATTTGATGGTATTGAAAATGTGAATACTCGAACTCAGATTCAATTTTTTTTAAAACAAATGGCGCTTTATAATGCTACTGAAACTGGTCTTCACGCTTTTGACTGGGATGAGGTTTTTACTGTTCTGAATAATCAGATTGTATCCATTGAAAACCAGACATCCAAAAGGCTTGTCATTTTTTTTGATGAATTTCAGTGGATGTGTGAAATGAAAGCCAGGTTGGTTTCAATTTTCAAGTATCATTGGGATAATTATTTATCAAAACATCCCAAATGCACCTTTGTTTTATGTGGATCTGTTTCATCGTTTATTGTGAAGAAAGTCATTCAGTCAAATTCTTTATATGGAAGGGTTGATCTTGAAATCAATTTACAACCTTTGAGCATTTCAGAAAGTCGGTCCATTTTTAAAAACACAATTGCTGAAAAGAATGTGCTTGAAACCTATATGGTTTTTGGTGGAATACCACAATATTTACTTGAATTAAATCCGAAGATGTCACTTTCGCAAAACATAAATGAATATGCATTTAAATCAACAGGTTTTTTCTTTCATGAGTTTAACCGATTATTTATCAGTCATTTTGCAAGTAACCCGATATATGAAAGAATCCTGAAAGCATTGGCAAGTGGCAAATACTATCTTTCGGAGCTGGCAAAAAAATGCAGTGTGTCCTCAGGTGGAAATTTTACAGACCGCTTGTGCGATCTAGAATTAGCGGGTTTTATCAAAAAACAAATTCCTGTTGATAAGGGAAGTGATAGTCGGTTGATTAAATACAGTCTCAACGATGCATTTTTACATTTTTATTTTAAATTTATTGCGCCTAATTCTTTAAAAATAGTTACTGGTAACTGTTCATACAACAGTTTGTTGAATAATAGGAACTATCATCAATGGCAGGGTTATGCTTTTGAACGTTTATGTCAAAATCATTCAAAAAGGATATCTGAATATCAACGCTTTTCAGCAGTTGATTATCAATCTGGCTCATGGTTTAAAAGAGCCGATAACTTAGGAGGCGCACAGGTTGATCTTGTTTATCTCAGAGCCGATAAAATACTAACTGCCTGTGAAATTAAGTATACGACAACTCTAAAACCATCATCGATAATTAGTGCGTTTGACAAAAAATGTATGGCCCTTCAACAATCATTTCCAACCTATACAATAGAAAAAATTTTGATTCTTGGAAAAGCTACCAGCAAGAATGCCAGGCTTCATAGCTATTTTGACCATATTTTGATATCAGATGACGTGTTCGCTTAAGTAAGCAGTCATAAGTTTTCGGGTAGATCTTAGTACAGCAAGGCAGAAATAATGCCCCGGTATCATTCTCCTTGAAATAAAGATAAATTTGTGCAATAGTTTCTTTCAGAAAAAGAAATTAGTTCATGGATTACTTTGATATTGTATTTCACTTTGGAAATGGCTTTTAGGGAAGAATCATTAAATCGCCTGTTGTTTTAGGCGTTTATTGCTTCTTTCACTTTTTCCAGTTCTTGTAACAGTTTGTCAAAAATCGGTTTCAGATGGTCTGAAGCGTGTTCACCTTCTCTGGCCGCAAATTCCAGTTGTTTGGAAAGGGCAATTGATGTTTCCGCATCAATATTTCCACACAATCCCTTTAATGTATGGGCATTAAAACGAACCGCTTCATAGTCTTTTTTGTCAATCGCCTGGCGAAGGAGATCAATGACTTCGCCAATATCTTCTAAAAATGATCCGCAGATCATTTCAAAAATTTCTTCACAATCGCCCAAACGTGTCAAGGCTCTTTCTTTATTTACGATTTTTGACCTTTCACTTTGTTCAGTTTGTACAGATCTATCTTTTATTTGACCTTTTCGGGAGGATGTGCTGAATTTCTTCAGAATAATGCCTAATTCATAAAAGTTCACCGGTTTGGAGACAAAATCATTCATGCCAGAGGATTCACACTCAAATTTAAACTCATTTAATGCATGGGCAGTCATGGCAATAATCGGAATATTTACATTTGTATCTCCAGCTTCCCCATTTCGTATACGTTGCGTGGCCTCAATGCCATTCATTTGCGGCATTTCAACATCCATAAGCACCAGATCAAAATATTCAAGGGATAGATAATCCAGTGCTTTTTTTCCATTATTTGCGATGGAGGCATTATGTCCCATTTTTTTCAAAAACTGTTCGGCAATTTTTGCGTTGACTGAATTATCTTCAACAAGCAAAATATTCAATGCCTTTGTATCAGTTTTTAATTGATCCCAATTGTCTTTCTGATTGCTCTCTTTGACCTTACTCTGATCCCCGGGTGTAAATGATATGGTAAATGAAAAAGTACTGCCAAAACCGGGTTTACTTGTCAGACTGATTTGACCGTCCATCATTTCGGACAATTTTTTGCAAATGGTCAATCCAAGTCCTGAGCCCCCATGACTTCTCGTGGTAGATAGATCGGCCTGGGTGAAACTGTTAAAAATGCTTTCGTGTTTGTCCGCAGGAATACCAATACCTGTGTCTGTTACTGAAAAAAACAGGTGCGACGCATTGTTTTGTCTGGCTCTCAAAGTGATCCCGCCGGAGTCTGTAAACTTGATGGCATTGTTGATCAGGTTTGCCAGTATTTGCTTGATTCTTACCGGATCACCTTTCATATAGCGGGGTAAGAGATCTGGTTTTTCCATGCGAATAAACAAGCCCTTCCTTTCTGCTGGGACAGTAAAAATATGAATAATATTATCAAGAAGGTGATGCAAATCAAAATCAATTTGTTCCAATGTCAATTTGCCGGCTTCAATTTTAGAAAAATCTAGAATATCATTGATAATATCTAACAGAAGATGTGCCGATTCTTTGATAATTTTGAGGTTATGCGCCTGTTCCTCATTAATTGCTGATTGAAGGGTCAGTTCTGTCATGCCAATAATGGAGTTCATCGGGGTTCTGATCTCGTGAGACATCACCGCTAAAAAATTACTTTTTGCCTTGTTGGCTGATACTGCTGCATTTTTTGCTTCTATCAGCGATTGTTCCATCTGTTTTTGATCGGAAATATCTTTTATGATTCCAAGAAAATGGGGTTTACCATTATATTCTACAATACTCCCCTGTACCTCTGCAAAAAAGGTGCTGCCATCTTTCCGAACATCAATGGAATTTACAATCGCTGATCCTTTGGAATGAATCTGGTTTGTGAATGATTCGAAAAGATAAGAATTATCTGGATGAATTAATTGCTGTACAGACATGGTCAAGAGTTCTTCTTTTGAATAACCATATCCTTGCGCTGCTTTCGGGTTAACATTAACAATATTTCCCTGCATGTCAGCAATAATGATCTTTGTGTTTGATGCATTAAAAACAGACTCAAAATTTGTTTTGGCTTCCTGAAGTGATCGTTGGGTTTTCCGAAGACGAAGGTGGGTATTGATACGCGCAATTACTTCCCTATTTCTAAATGGTTTGCTTATATAATCGACGCCCCCCACAGAAAAAGCCTTGATAATATCGTCAGTTTCTTTAAAGGAACTTAAAAAAATGACCGGTATATCACAGGTAGAGGCATCTTTCTGTAAACTGCGGCAAACGTCAAAGCCATTCATCTGTGGCATGTTAATATCAAGCAAAATCAAGTCCGGTGGATCTTTTTTTACAGATGAAAATACCTTGACACCACTATTCAACTGCTGAGGTATCAATCCATTTTGTGTTAAAAGTTTTGATAAAAAGTTCAGGTTTAGTTCTTCATCATCAACAATCAAGACTTTTGAAGGTGTTTGTGTTGAAGCCTGTGATTCTTTTTTTTCAATATCTTGCATAAAAAAAATTCCTTTTATATTAGCAGCGTAGAGACGTAGCATGCTACGCCTCTAGATAACCAAAACCCATGAGAAACATATTTTTGAAAAGGGGGTAAAATATGTTCAGAAAATTCCTAAGACTCAATATGATTGATACCGATTATATCAATCAATTTTAAATTTGCCAACCATTTCTTCAAGGGTGGATACAATTCTATTCAATTCAACAGTGATACCTTTCACATGAGCGCTGCTCCACCATTTGTTGCTGTAACCAAAGCACAATTGTTTGATATGAATGGTTGTGAACTTTTAAAAGCACCATTTGTAAATGTTCATAGAGATCATATTGAGGTCATTTCACCTGTTGAAGATAGCACCGATTTCAGTGAAATCAATACATGTCAGATTGTTATATAAACACAGCCTTGGGAAGAAATGGGGGAAGAAATAGGGACGTCTATGATTTTATGCTTTTCTTTGAGGATTTCAACCTCTTGCCAATAAAAGCATAAAATCATAGACGTCCCATTTTTACATTTTTACCTGACTATTATTTTATGATTTTTCTTATGTGATATTATATTATGCGAAATTTATAGTTTGTACAATTGATATCATCGACATTTTTTTTCTCGTTCCCAGGCTCTGCCTGGGAATGCATACTTGGCGGCTCTGCCGCCTATGCATTGATCTAGGCGGCAGAGCCGCCGGGCATGCATTCCCAGGCAGAGCCTGGGAACGAGAAAAAGTGTTAACTGGTAAATGAAGGATGCCCGAAATTTATAGTTTGTACAATTGATATCATCGACATTTTTACTGATTAAAACGTTACTGATTAAAACTTGTAGATTATATTTGACATGGGCAAAAAGTTGTTTTAAGAATACATTTTTGACCTAACTTGCTGTTGTTATAACGCATGCGTCAATTGTGCCTATTATGCAGTACTTCAAGCCGCAATTGCAGCATTAGAAAAGGAAGGAATTAAAGAGGAAAGAATTAAGTAAGCGGTCATAAATTTTCGGGTAGATCGTAGTATATATTTTGTTATTCGTCTGGTTGGTCGAACCTTATGTTCGCCCGCCGAACAAAAACCAGTATCAAACTTATGAGCAAAACCAATGTAGGGGCGAACCTTGTGTTCGCCCGCCGAACAACAATCGTTTGCGAACCTATGTCCGTGGCAAACGTTTCTAATTCATTTTCGAACA
>Ga0272440_1001515_pt1 | contig 18874 bp, 10 predicted proteins | sample SSMMMBAug17_FD_192440 | JGI IMG/M metagenome (GOLD analysis project Ga0272440, IMG submission 192440) | Marine sediment archaeal communities from Little Sippewissett salt marsh, Falmouth, MA, United States - SSM-MMB-Aug17 | ecosystem: Environmental > Aquatic > Marine > Wetlands > Sediment ...
ACATGCTTACCGAAGGGACACTTTTTTGTGAGTCTAATAATGATTTAACAAAGTTAATCTCATCTTCCTTTGTTTCAATAATATTATCTAGCCGTGCATTAAGAACAGAAACAAGAATATTCGTGTAAGCGGGGCCAGGGGGGATATTCAATTTTTTTAAATCTTTTCCTGTGATGTGTGTTTTTAATCGTTTGAGACGAGAATGATAATTTGATAGCATCCGAATCACATCCTTCTTTTTGGCTGATGCCATCATATATAAAAGAACTTCAGTTTTTAAAAACTTGATAGAATGATACAATTCACTATTTTTTATCGTTTTCTTTGATGATTCCAACGTTCTGAGCAGCCCTGTGGCTTTATTTTTTTCTTTACAAAACATATCTCTGTAGTGCTGGGTGATACCAAGCTCTTCACATATCTGATGAATGATACCGGTTGGCGCATCATTCGTCAACGCCATGAAATAGACGGCCCATTTAACATAACTTTCTTCAATAAATAGCAATTCATGCCATGCCAATACCTTTTTTATTTCACCAAAACGCTTGATCATTTCATTGTTGCATTGAATATTTTCATGAAGCATTTTTAAAATCCCATATTCATGCATGCGCCTGATTGCTGGCAAAGGATCATCTTCTTGAAGAATCAGTCGAAGTTCAGTAAAAACACGTCGCCCACCTAATTGTTTGACAAAATTCATTTTTACTGCATTTTTTATCAAATGATCTGTCAGTTTTCCAATATGAAATCCAAACCGCTGCTCAAATCGGATGGCTCTGAATACACGGCTTGGGTCTTCAACCAGACTCAGATTATGAAGCACCCGCACGACTTTTTCCTTGATATCTTGATACGCACCAAAAAAATCAATCAAGGTTCCAAAGCGGTCACCATTAAGATGTATGACCAGAGTATTTATTGTAAAATCACGACGATACAAGTCTAATTTGATAGAGCTTTTTTCAACTGTCGGCATGGCGGCTGGTGATGCATAATGTTCGGTTCTCGCAGTGGCAACATCAATTTTAAAGCCATCTGAAAAAATAACAACTGCCGTGCCAAATTTTTCATGGGCATGAATTCTGGCTTGTGCCTTTTTGGCATATTTTCTGGCAAAAAGGATACCATCCCCCTCGACAACAATATCAATGTCTTCATTTTTTCGACTCAGGAGCAGATCTCGGACAAACCCACCAACCAGGTATGTATTATACGACATTTCTTCTGCAATTTCCCCAATATCCATTAAGATACGTAGAAATCGTTTGGACAATCGTTCTTGCATGATATGGGTGACTTTTCGTGTTCGAACTGTGCTGGATTCCCAGTTTTCAGGGCTTTGATCAGGAAGAACTCCGGTATGATTGATCATCACATTAAATAAATCGGTGCGTGTGATAACCCCCACAACATTATTATGGTCGACAACAGGTAATAATCGTTGTTGGTTGCCAATCCAACGTTCCTGAATGGTTGCAAGGTCTGCATCAGGTGTAACATGTTCGTGTTCTGATGACATGTACTCATGAACCTGAACATCATCTAAATGGTGATGTAAAGACTTTTCTACAACTTGTCGGGAAAGGATTCCCATTAATGCCTGATCTCCTCCAGATTTCCGGGTGACAACCAGTGCGTTTATATTATATTTGTCAATAATATTTTTGGCCTCTGTCATATTCGCATTTTCAGGTATTGTGAATGCAGGTGATGACATCAAAGCACTGGCCTGACGAGAATGCACCTTTAAATATAAGATATCTATCAGTTTACGTTTCACTTGTGCAAGGGGCTGGTCTTTAATACTCGCTGATGCTGCGGTTGAATGTCCGCCACCATCAAAAGAGCGAATCACTGCGCCGACATCAACTTCAGAAATTTTACTTCTCGCAATCAAGTAGATACGTGACCCCATTCGCGCCAAAACAAAAAGCGCATTGGCATTTTCCATTTTCATCAATTTTTGAACCACCAGAGCGAGCTCCCCAACGTAATCTTCAGTTGATACCATTGTGATCAATATTTCAATACCATTGATGTGATGACATTCAACACCATGAATCATATCATTTAACAGGCCGACTTGCTGATGCGTAATTTCCCTGGACAACATGCTTGAAACAGTATCTAAATTGGCGCCCATCTTTAAAAGATATGCCCCTGCCATCATGTCTTCAGGTGTTGTGGATAAATAATTGAATGAGCCTGTATCTTCATATAAACCCAAACACAAAATCGTCGCTTCTTCTTCATTTAACTCAATATTTTTTTCCTGTAACACCTCTGTCATAATTGTAACATTTGCACCTGTGGGACGACATCTTTCATATGTGCCAATAATATCAGTATTCGTAACCGGATGATGATCATAAATATGAATGTCCAAATTCGGTCGATCCAATATTTCGGAAAAAGGGCCAATTCGGGAGGCCTGGCGGGTATCTACCAGTATCAAACGCGATATCGAGTCAAAATCAATGGACTTGATTGAACACATATTAAAAAGGTAAACCATTGATTTTACGAAAAAATCTCTTGAGTTCTTATCAGAGACTCCTGGAAACACAACTTTAGCGTCCGGATACAGCTTTTGAGCTGCCAGCATGGATGCAATGGCATCAAAATCAGAATTAACATGAGTGGTTATGATAGAAACAGGTATTGACATAATAATGATCCTAAGGAATGCTCTGAAAATAACTTCCCCATTATTGATATTGTTCATTTTGAGGTAATTGTACTGTAGAGACGTAGCATGCTACGTCTCTACACGCCCTTTTTTTTTGTTCGATCAAGAAATGAGCATTTTATTTTCAGAGCTTTCCTAAATTAAAAATTTTGGACATTATCACAATATTGGAAGGCTGGCAAATGAAATCATATCATTTGTTAGGCAAATGATTTTTTCAAACAAGGTATAAATGTTAATAAGTTAAGGGCGTCCCCAGTTATAAGCCTAAATATGCTTTTTTGACCTGTTCATTCTTTAATAAGGATGCACAGCGATCATGGAGGACAATTTTTCCATTTTCCATGACATACCCACGACTCGCAATTTTTAAAGCGATATTTGCATTTTGCTCAACGAAAAGAATCGTTGTTTGATTCTTTTCGTTGATATGTTTAATCATGTTCATAATTTGATGAACAAATATCGGCGCAAGGCCGAGAGAGGGTTCATCAAGTAATAACAGTTTCGGCCGTGCCATAAGCGCACGAGATATTGCAAGCATTTGTTGTTCGCCACCACTCAATGTCCCGCCAACCTGGTTTTTTCGTTCTTCAAGAATCGGAAACATTGAAAAAATTTGTTTTAAATCTTTTTGAACTTCTCGGCTGTCTTTTCGAAGATATGCCCCCATGTCCAGATTTTCCCGAACTGTCATATATGGAAAAATGTGTCTTCCTTCCGGCACTTGACTGAGCCCCATGCGAACGATTTTATCGGGTCGATTGTTTTCAATGGATTGATCCATGAACCGAATCGAACCCTTTCGACATTGAACAATTCCAGAAATCGTCATTAAGGTCGTTGTTTTACCTGCGCCATTTGCACCAATCAGGCTTACAATTTCACCCGAGTTTACCTTGAGGTGAATATCATGTAATACAGTAATTCGACCATAACCAGCGCTTATACCTTCGAGACTAAGCATGAGTGTCCTCCCCAAGATATGCCTGAATGACTTTTGGATCGTCCTTAATGGCTTCAGGTGATCCACTTGCAATTAGTTTCCCATAATCCAACACGTAAATCAGGTCTGATATTGTCATCACCAGCTTCATATCATGTTCAATAATTAATATTGATATTTGATATGTTTGTTTGATTTTTTGAATCAGCGAAACCAGTGCAAGTGTTTCTTTTGGATTCATTCCGGCAGCGGGTTCATCAAGTAAGAGCAAAATTGGGCGAGTTGCCAGGGCTCGCGCGATTTCAAGTCGGCGTTGTTCTCCATAGGGTAAATTTTTTGCAAGGGTGTTGGCCCGATGAGACAGGTTCACTTCTTCAAGTAATTGAAATCCTGTTTGAATCACTTTTTTTTCTTCTTCTACAGCCATTTTATTTCGAAATACTGCTCCTAAAACACCTGTATGGGTTCGACAATGTTGACCAATCATCAAATTTTCTAAAGCAGTCATATTGTTAAACAGGCGGATATTTTGGAAGGTTCGGGCCATGCCCAGTTCAGTAATTTGATTTGGTTTTTTGCCATTAATACGATATTTCCTCTCCTTGTCAGAAAACAAAAAGATATCGCCTTGGCCTGGCTTGTAGATACCAGTAATACAGTTAAAAAAGGTTGTTTTTCCGGCACCATTGGGACCAATCAATGCAACTGTTTGCTGTGCTCCCACATGAATCGTAATATTTTCAAGGGCTTTAAGCCCCCCAAATTGCATTGTTAAGTTATTAACTTCCAGAATAGAACTCATATTGATTACCCATGACGCTTTGCGAGGCGATCAAACATTTGAAGCAATCCAGCCAAAAGGCCATAGATCGACTCTGTGTCCAATTGTTCATGAACCATTTGATCAAAAAAAATGTTGATATCTGATGATAAATCATCATCCGGTTTCCAATAGCTTATCAGGATGGGAATTTTGGGAAATGGATGCATCACCAAAACAATATCCGCTTGATTTAATTTGGAATTTCCAGAAGATTCAATTTCCACCCGACGGCCATTAAAAATGTGAATTAAATCTTCAAACAGGTCTGTAAAATTATCGGCAATGCGTTTGAGTTCTTTTTGAAAGCGTTGTTCATATAAGGCAAACCGGGACTTACCCCCTTGAAGCTCTCGAAAAGTCACCCACTTTCCAGATACGGGTGCACCTGAGGCCTGGATAATATGTTGTAAAAAAGGAACAACCACCCAGGGATTCACATGAATGTCAGTGGATATTTTACCCGATCCATCAATACGAAAATCTTTACCAAATATTTTAAGTGTCAACCAGGGCGGGGAATAATGACCTTGTATTCGGTTTGCAGCTTCAGCAAAATTGATTTCTGAAAGCTTTGCTTTCAAGCGATCAATCATTACCTGCATGGATTGTTCATAGGAATTTCCTGTCTGAACACTTGTTTCATATTTTGACAATATTTCAAGTGGAATATGGGGACAGTCAGAAAGTTTTTTACGTCCTTGATGAACTGCAGCAGCAAATGCCAGGCATGTTTTTTCATTACAGTCCTTGCAGTTGTTTTTTCTGAGCAGTTTGAATATGTCCATTGGTGTGTTTAACATAATTTTAAACTATTTTGTTGATTTATAGATTTTTGTTTGTTTGTGTTTTTTATGAACAATTAAGGAACGTTCAGAAAAAAAATGCTCATTTCTTGATCGAACAAAAAAAATAAGGGCGTGTAGAGACGTAGCATGCTACGTCTCTACAGTACAATTACCGCAACACGCCCAATATCAATAAATGGGGACCTTATTGTCAGCGTATTCCTAAGATACGACACAATTTCCCATGCCCCCATTTCCCACTTTAACGACCTGCGCCTTCACCTGGCACAAAGGATAATTTTGCGTTACATTTGATAGAACTCATTTCCACTACTTGTGACAGGAAAGAACCCCTGAGCTTTTCCATTTTTCCAATAGCTGATTGGGTACCGCATTAATCTCTACAGGGTTTGCAACATAGCCACCGGATTGATTTGGAATAAACTCATAAAAACAATTATTACAATAGCCAAACGCACGTCTTGACTGCCTGTCAACAGACTGTGTTTTATTGACTTTTAAAGCGTTGGGGATTTGAATGATAAATGATGTTCCTTTTCCCAGTGTGGATTCAATGGCGACTGTCCCACCCAGTTTGGACTCAATGGTATGAACAACTGCATCCATACCAACACCACGACCGGAAACATCACTGACAGTTTCAGCAGTTGAAAATCCAGCTTTAAAAATCAATCGCTTGGCATCAGCATCGGACATGCGTGAGGCTTCATCATCAGAAATAAGGCCTTTTGATATGGCGGATGCTTTCAATTTTTCCGGATCAAGCCCTTTGCCATCATCTGATAGAACCAATGTCAAACAATCTTTTTCCTCAGTAACAGTTAGATTCACTTGACCTTGTTCAGATTTGCCATTGGCCACTCGTTCTTCACTATATTCAACACCATGATCAAATGCATTTCGAATCAAGTGGACAAATGGTGTATTTAAATCTCTAGACAGATCAACATCAAGCCTTGCATGATTATCTTCGAGGTTAAAAACAACATTTTTTTCCAGTCGTTCAATTAATCCAGGTACGATTTTCAAGGCCTGTCCCAGTCCTTTTTTCACAGAAACAGATCTGAATGATTGAAGTATTCCAATAATGGGATCTCGGTCAATTGATGAAATCGGCAAACTGGATACCTTTTGAATTAAGGTTTGAATATCACTCGCATTCACTCTGAGAACCGTGTCTCCGCCGCCAATTTTTTGCCCTAGAAGTTTTTCTGTTTTTTCAACAATGACATCAGTCGCTGCATTTAGTTCATCCAGTGCGGTTTTTGTTTCATCAATGATTTGGGGGGCAATGCTATCCGCCTGTCTGAGATCATCTAAACTGTTCTCCAGGTCGGCAGACAGTTTGCTGATACCATGCAAGCCAAATGATGCCGCAGTTCCTTTGATCGTATGGACACCTCGAAACATATTGTTCACAAGAGGTTTGGGATCATCAGCAGTGGATAATTGATTGGCATCATCCAGTACCTGGTTCAACATTTTAGTTGTTTCAGCCAGAAAATCGCAAAATAGGTCTGGATCTTCAGCAATTGCTTTGAGTTGCATATTCTCTTGTTCTGATCGGGCTATTGCTTCCTGCATGACTTTGGCACGGGTGATATCTTCGATGACAACCAAAATGTCTGGTTTGTCAACATCTTTTTTACGAATTAAGTGATAATTGATTTTAGCCCATGTAACAGTGCTGTCATCATTTTCAATTTTCACTTCATCGAATGGATTTAGACCCGCCATGTCTTCTTCTGGGAGCAATTCCTGAGTCAGCAAGTCCAAAAATTTTGCCATATCTTTTCTTGAATCGCCTGTTCGTTTGGTCAATCCGATGACATCCAAATAGTTGCGGCCTCTTAATTCATTGACTCCCAATATTTTTTCACAGGTTTTTGAATATTCAGGATTCACCCGATAGTCATCACCCGATAAAGTCATAATGGACATCAATCCAACTGGAACAGTATCCATGATCATGCGAAGTTCGGCACTTCTTTCTGAGACCAGTTTATCCAGATTTTGCATGGTTTCATTGATCGTTTTTAGCATCACGTTAAACGCGGTTGCCAGTTTTCCCAGCTGTTCATCATCATGTACCGGCATTTCTGCTGCAAAGTTACCATTAGAAACCGCAGTAATCGTTTCAACAATTTCATCAATCAAGGTACTTCGGAACACATCTTTTTCAGACAATTCTTCATATTTTTTTTCCAGTTCATCGTACTTGCTGCTTATTTCATCAATGGTTTCACTTTGGACTTCCTGAATGGTTTCACATGCAGTTTGTTTTTCTTCCTGACTAGAAGAATTTGCAATTTCCTCAGCTTCTTTTAATAATTCATCCAGGCTTTTGTTGCCATCAAAATGATTCCCCAGATCAATACCTGTTTTGGCCTTGATCAACATACGTCGCGTCTGGTTGACAAAGCAGGCGTCGTCATGGCTTTCATCACATTTGCCGCATAATTTATCTACAGCATTTAAGGCTTTGTCCAGTTTTTTTGGATCGTAGGATCCATCGTCATCTGGCAACTCGGTAATTAAATGATCAGAGTTTACCTGACGCTGATTTTTGACAAAATCCAGAAGGATATTTGCAGCAGAATCTATCAAGGGTTTTTTCTCTTTTTTTCCGCTAAGCTTTTTTACAAGTTGGTGTGCTTTAAAGGCATCTTTATGACTTCCTACAGGCATAGTTCCTCCTCAACAGTTTATTTGTTATGAAAATTCCAAATCTTTACTCATTTGTTGAACTGTCAATGCTCGAGCTAAATTTCGAGTTAATTGTTTTGATACATCGTATCCAACATCAAGGCCATCAAAAACAGACGAGACCTGATCAAATAGTTGTATTTGACGTTTACTGGCTTCATCCATTCCCAGACGAATTAAAGTTTTATGTAATCGTTCTCCATCTTTTGCATGGGTTTCATACCATTGCAGAATTTTTTCAATGGTATCGACAACATCATCCGGTTGAATACTGGATGCCACTTTTAAAGCTTTGTAATGAATAGAACTGGCAGCACCACCGACAAATACACTATATTTACCTGATAATCCGATCAGGCCAATATCAACACAATAAGATTCCATACAATTTCTCATACAATCAGAAACTGCGATTTTTACATCAAATTTCATGGGACGCCCATATAGGGCCTTATCAATTTCAATGGCCTTTGCCAGACCATCCACTCCTTGTGCAAACTGGCATAACGCGCCACAACATCCGCGAATGTTTCGAATGCCTGAATGCAAAACCCCCACGCGTAAATCAACAGATGCAAGATCCTCAGCAACAGTTGCGACCTGTTCTGGCTTGAGCAACAAAACAATACGTTGTGCATGGGTCAACTTTGCAAGCCCTGATCCATTTTTAGTGACTTCTGCAATTTTTTCAAGTTGTTCACCTGTAAGCAGGCCAGCTGGAAGGTTGACCAGAGTGGCAAACGTGCCATTGGTTTGTTTCAATCCCAGAGCCCAGTCTGGTCCGCCATCAGATTTGGACGCATCAGTTTCGCCTTTTAGCGCCTGAGTTAGTGGAACAACATAACGATCATCCAGTTCAATCACTTCAAGTTTTAAAATATAGACATCATCTTCACCTTCTTCACATGACAGCACTTTTGCGTGGACTTCACCAATATCTCCCAATGGCAAATCCACACCAAAATATACGTTTTCGTCAGGTTCCATTTCATCATCGCTTGAAACCACTGTTGTAAATGATTCTTCAACAGGAACAAAGTTTTCTGCCAATCCGGCAGATTCGTCATCCATCATCACATCTTCGATAATGATTGTTTCAGACATGATTGCCTCCTTATAAAATTTTAAATATTTGAAAAATATTTATAACATGCGACTAGAAAATGCAACAATGTATTATAGTTTTTCACTTTTTGTGCATGTTTCTACGATCTGTTCAGCCAGTTTTTTTGAAATTCCTTTAATTGATTGAAAATCATCCACCTTTGCCTGGCTGATATTTTGAATTTTGTCAAAATGCTTAACAAGCAATGATTTTCGTTTCGGTCCAATGCCTGGAATATCGTCCAGAATTGATGATAATTGTTTTTTTTGATGTTGTTTTCGATGAAACTGTATGGCAAACCGATGCGCTTCGTCTCGAATTTGTTGCAGTAGTAACAAGGCATCATCTGAAATATTAATGGGGTTGCTGCGTTTGGGGATATAAATTTTGTCTTTTTTTTCATGGTCTTTTTTTTTGGCAATTCCGATCACACATAATTGTTTCGTATCCATGATTTCAGCGATCACATGCTCAGCAATCGAGAGTTGACCGCGGCCACCATCAACCATCAAAATATCTGGTAATGGATCTGTTTGATTTTTCAATCGTCTGGATAAAATTTCTTTCATGGATGCATAGTCATCAGCGCCCTGAACAGTCTTGATATGATATCGTCGATACTGGGAATTGTCCGGTTCGCCATCAATAAAGACAACCCGACTTGCAACCGGTGAACTACCGCCAATATTGGAATTGTCAAAACATTCGATTCGAGCAGGAATCTGTTGTAATCTTAAGGCTTTTTGAATATTCGTAAGAGAACGCAAACGTTTGTTTTGGTAGGCTTGACGTTCAATCAGTTCATTTTTTGCATTTTCGTCAGCCAATGATGCCAATCGACGTTTTTCCCCCCGAACAGGATGAATAACAATTACCTTTTTGTCTTTCAACGTTGCCAAATATCTTTCAAGGCTATCTTTATGAGATAGATTCAAGGATGTAATCACAGTATTCGGAATGAGTGGCAATTTTTCATAATATTCACGAATGAATGATTCCATCATTTCGTTAATGGTCGCCAGGCCTTTTGAAAAAAAATAATGGCGTGTATCTGCAAGACGGCCCCGACGAACAGCCATCATGGTAAACACAGCACCATGTTCATTGTCTGCACATCCAACAACATCCCAGTCAACCGGTGATGTTGAAACTGCCACCTGTTTTTCTAAAATTTTTTCAATCGCTTGCATGCGATCTCGAATAACAGCAGCGTTTTCATAATCTTGTTGTTCGGCATAAGCCAGCATTTTTTCTTTGAGTTGTTTGATCAGCGCTGGTGTGCGTCCTTTTAAAAAGAGAATAACCTCCTGAACAATTTGTTGATAATCATTGGTATTCACAGGAAAACAACAGGGCCCCAGGCAAGTTTTGATTTGATAATTGAGACAGGGCCGTGTTCGCTTTTTGACTTCGTTATGGCGACATTTTCGAAGCTTAAACAATTTATTGATAATTTGTATGGTTTGACGAACAGACTGTGCCGATGCAAAAGGCCCAAAATAAATGGCTCCATCTGATTTACTCTTCCGAACAATTGAAAGATAGGGATAGGTACTTGATTTATCCAATCGAATCAGCGGATAACGTTTGTCATCTTTTAATTGAATATTATAGCGGGGCCGATGTTTCCGGATAAGTGTGGATTCCAACAACAATGCTTCGTCTTCATGAGCAGTGACAATGGTATCGAAAGAATGAATTTTTCGTATGAGCAGCTCTGTTTTTGGGTCAATATGGTCTTTTTTTTGAAAATATGATGCGAGCCGCTTACGCAAATTTTTGGCCTTACCCACATATATGATTTCATCTTTTGCGTTTTTCATCAAGTAAACGCCTGGTTTTGTTGGAACAGAATCCAACCGTGTCTCATTGTCGACGAAGGACATTGTATCTCCTGCTAAAACATACCTGTCTGAATGTTCAGATTATTTTCTCAAAAATGAACTTAACGCAAACCATTTTTCTTTTCAATTATTTTTTATTTTTGTTGTGCAAGGTCGTTTACGCAACTTTTTTGGAAACGAGTGAGATCCAATTTGTCTGGTTTGAAAATGGATCTTGATGCGTTAAAATGAATACAATTGACTTTTATGATATGATGTGAAACTATTATTATTATCGTATTAAAACTTATAAGGACAACCATGAAACGATCATCCATCAACTATATATTTGCAATCATTTTGTGTATTTTGAGTGCCAGCAATAAGGCAACAGCGGAATATCCTTCATCAGAACTGCTTAAAATCCTTGAAGAACGTTTATTGGAAAAACCGGATTGCCTGCCAGATTGTGCCGATATTTCTCAAATGAACCTGTCCATTTTTCCAGATCGTCTGAAACTATCATTAACTGTGCATGCAGCAATCGACACAGTTATTCCCTTACCTGCAATTGCTGATGAATGGTTGCCTGATCAGATCACAATTGATTCCAAACCCGCAACAGGTGTTCGACAAGATGAGCAAAGACATATCTGGATAGTTGTCAAACAAGGCAGACATAAAATAATTTTGCGGGGAAAAACACCCTCTCTAAACCAGTTTCACATGCCATTTCAACTTAAACCTCGATATATTGAAACAAAAGCGATTGGATGGGATATTCAGGGAATATCTGTGGATGGTCAAATTGCAAACAGCTTGCAATTCAATCGAATTCAACAAAGTTCGGAAAAGAGTTTACATCATATTCCCATATCTCCATTTTTTCAGGTCGAACGCGTCTTGAATATCGGTCTTCAATGGCATGTGATAACGACAGTTAAACGAATAACACCAGCAAACCACCCAATATCTATTGAAATCCCATTACTGACTGGAGAATCTTTGATGACAGGCCAGATTCAAGTGAAAAATCACAAGGCCTTGGTCAGCATGAAAGCCAATCAATCGCAAGTACAGTGGCAATCCGTGTTGGAATATCAGCCAAAAATTCACCTGGCAGCGCCAAAAAACAATCAATGGGTTGAAACCTGGATTCTGGATGCAGACACCAGACGACATGTTGATTTTGATGGCATCCCGGTCATTCATCATCAAGACAGTCATGGTAAACATCGTCCGACATGGCAGCCCTGGCCAGGAGAGTCTGTTGACATTATTTTCTCGAAATTAACCCCTATCAATGGAAAAAATTTGACCATTGACCAGGTTAAATTAGACATGCATCCAGGAAAACGATTCCATCAGGTCAATCTATCCATGAACATGCGGGTCAGTATGGGGCAAACGCATACAGTCAAGATTCCAGAACAAGCGATTATACAGCAGATTCGTATTGATAAACGATCATTACCGATATCTTCAGAACAAAACAATATTCAGCTTCCGCTGGATCCTGGTGCCCATTATGTTGAAATTAAATGGCATCAACCTGAACCGGTATATTGTTTTCTCAAATGCCCAAAAATACAAATCGGTGAAGCTGTTAACGCAATCTTGAATCTTCATTTACCAGGTAATACCTGGATTTTGTGGACAAATGGACCGCAAATTGGGCCTGTGGTTTTGTTTTGGTCTTATTTAATTTTACTGGCAATTATTTCTTTCGCACTGACACACCTAAGCCTGACACCCTTGAAATCATGGCAATGGTTTTTACTTGGGATTGGACTGACACAAATACATCTTTTTGGCGCTATTATCGTTGTTGGATGGTTTCTGATTTTTGATTATCGAAAGCATCATATCATGCCGGAAAGTCGATGGTTATTCAATTTCCGACAATTGGGATTGATCATATGGTCGGCTGTGGCATTGTGTATGTTATATATGGCCATTCATTCAGGATTGTTGGGGATTCCACAGATGCAAATTAAAGGAAATGGATCGACATGGAATTTTTTATCCTGGTATCTCGACCATATCGACAATACCTTGCCTCAACCCTGGATTATTTTCCTTCCATCTTATGTATTTAGAATCACCATGCTGCTCTGGGCGTTATGGATGGCGCATAATTTGATTGCATGGTTACGATGGATGTGGTTGTGTTTTTCTGAAGGTGGAATATTTCGAAAGAAAGCCAATTAGATCCCAACAATGATCAGTTCATTCACCTGCCTGACCTTATTCGGTTAATCAAAAAGATTTGGTGAACAGCAAAACACACACCGATTTGATCTGATCTATAAATTCATCAAAACAATTTGACATTTTAATCAGTTATTTGTATTGTTTCGTTACTTAGGAATGTTCTGAGAATAAGTTCCCCATTAAATAAGTGTTCATTCAGTTTTTTGAACCATGATTACACTGAAGAAGATGAATTAAAAGTTTTTGATATCATCATATTCATCTTCTTCAGCGTAATCCAGGTTCAAAATGGACAGAATGGACTCTTTCAGAAATGAGGAACTTATTTTTCTTGAACGTACAAAAAAATAAGGTCGTGTAGAGACGTAGCATGCTACGTCTCTACAGTACAATTACCTCAAAACGAACAATATCAATAATGAGGAACTTATTTTCCGAGCATTCCTTAGCGATCATAAGTTTTCGGGTATAAATAACGTTTTTATCACTTATGTAACAAAGAATAGCAATCAGGCGAAAATGGACGATCTCGGCAATTTCCATAAGCAAATTATCAAAAATTGAATGCATTGATAAAAGCAATCGTCTGATCGCAATAGAAAACCTAATAATTTGAGGATGCGATTGAAATGAACAAGATCATTGTATTGTTGCTCGCCCTGCTTATGTTTCAATCATGCAGTTTTTCGACCTTTAAAAGCAGTACGTCAAACAATCAAGAACGTACACATCAAAAAGACCTTTTCAAACAGGGTTACAAATTATTCTCAGCACAACAATTTCAAGAAGCACTTCCTTTATTTTATAACTATCTTGAGAATCAATCCCCAGATGCGGATAATTACGAATGGGCACAATTTTTTTATGGCATATGTCTGAAAAAAAAAAACTTGCATTATGCGGCCTTTGATATTTTTGCCAGACTGATAGACCAAAGCCCGAATGCCAAAATTGTCACTCATGCAATAGATTTGTTTGAACATGCAATCAATCAGGGTCAGATCCATGAATCGTTTATTCGTGATACATCACTTTGCACAAAAAATTTTGGATTTATTGAATCTCCATTGTCTCATTTTATTGATTTTCATCAAGGACTGTGCAACTGGGAAAAAGGATATATTGATTGGGGAAACATACAATTTTCTAAGATTCCAGAAAGCTCCCCTTATTACTTAAAATATCAATTTGAACTGGCACGATTAAATATACAACAAAATCAAATCGATAAAGCCATCAGGATTCTGTCTGAAATTTTGAAATCAACACACATAACACAATCCTTACGTTCCAGATGTCATCGTACCCTGGCGCGCCTTTATTTTGAAAAAAAAGAATATGCCCAGGCTGATACCCTCTATAAAACCATTGCCAAATATCAAAAGGATCAGTCTCGTTTCTTACTAGAACGTGCCTGGACCCAGTTTCATTTAAACCATCCCAACCAGGCAATGGGGTTGCTTGTTGCACTCAATGCGCCAGATTTCAATCAACAGATAACACCTGAATATTTTTTATTGAAATCTCTAATTTACAAGAAATTATGTAACTATCATAAAGCATTATCCATTGTTGATGACTGGAATGCAGCGTATCAGGATGTCGTCAACGGGATCAGGCACAGGCACTCCTTCAACGGACAAGCTGATATTATCTCATTATTGTTTCACAAAAAATTAATCAAAAATACAATTAAAATTATTCAACAGCTCTCTCAAGAACAAAAGCAGGCAAGTCATATGGTAAACGAAACAGTCGCTCATGCACTCACAACTGTCTATGACTTATTTATCCAAAGATATGCACATAAACTGAACAAATATGCTGAAAAGGCGTATGTTGATATCGCAAATCAATTGTTATCTTTTGAAGAAAATATGCGGTTGATGCATTATGAAATTGGTTTATCCATGTATCAACGTGTCAAGCAATCCAGGTCGGGGATGGAAAAACACCCCTCAATTGAAACAACTTTTGAACAGCCGGTTATTTATCCATTTATTGGAGAGTATTGGAATGATGAATTGGATCACCTTCGTGTATCCCTGACAGATAAATGTCAAACACCTGAAGAATGGGACGTATTTTTCAAATGAAATCTGTAAATTATTTCCAACTGTGTTTTATTGTGTTCATTCTAGTGGCAACTGCCGTGTATGCTGATAAAACTGCAAAAACCTATACATCAGATTTTTCTGGTGAAACCCAAAAAGAAAAAGCCTTTTTGAAAAAACTTCGCCAGGATGAAACCAAAATTGATCTTGCCATTAGAAATACCAAAGCATTAATTGACAAATCGCGAAACAAATCTTACTTGCCAGAATTATATCTTCGCCTCGCTGATCTGTATGTTGAAAAATCCAGAGTGACCTACTTTATTCGGAAATCGTTAAAAAAGACCCCCCTTTCTAAATTGGAAGCATTACCTGCCAACGCTTTAAAGAATCAGGCCATTGAGATTTATCAGCGGATTCTGGACCATTTTCCCAGTTTTGATCAAGCTGATAAAGTTCACTTTTTTATGGCACACGAGTTTAGAGAAATGGGAAAAATTAAAGAAATGGTTCGCCATTATCGTCAAATAATTCAAACATATCCCGAAAGTTCTTACGTACCAGAAACGTATTTACTGCTAGGCGATCATTATTTCAAATCTCAAAACCTGGATATGGCGCAAACGCACTATACAAAAATCATTGAATACCCTCATAGCCCCGCATATGCCATTTCTCAATACAAATTGGGTTGGTGTTATATTAATCGGGCAGATTTTTCATCTGCAATCAAGCGATTTGAAACAGCCTTAAGGTCTTCCAAAAATAAACAATCAACTGATATTGATACTTACAGACATGTTGATATCCGATTGGAATCATTAGTTGATATGGCCTATTGTTATGTTGACTGCTATAAAGAACATTCTCCACAAACTGCTATTGCTTACTTTCAATCCTATGCATGGTCTTTAACATCGTATATGGCATCATTGGAAAAATTGGCCAAACGCTATTTTATTAAAAAGAAATGGGCCCATAGTGCAGCAATTTACCGAAAACTGTCTGATTTATGTGATGATTCCGACAAACTGCTTAGATACGCACAAAAAATATTCGAATGTGTGCGTGCAACCCACATTTATGACCAGATCGCATTTGATGTTCAAATGATTGTTAAAGCACTGGAAAAACAACGTTATGCCACCCATATGACATCTGACGACAAGCTTGAAAAAGAAAAGGAATATGAAGTTTTTGCCCGAGAAATGATTACCCTTCAACATGAAACCGCTCGCAAAAACAAAAATTTAGCTGCTTTAAAAAAAGCTTCAGAAGCATACATCGCGTATCTGAACTTTTTTTATCTGAGTCCTGTTTTTTGGGATATGAAAAATAATTGTGCAGAAGCGCTGTTTGCATCAAAACAATATATGCAGGCTGGAAAATACTATGAAACGCTTTACCATGATTCGCCAGGTGAAAAAACGACGAAAAAAGACATTTTATTTTCAGCAATCACCTCCTACTATCATGCATTGAAAAACAAAGATCATTTAAATGCATATGAAAAAAATTATTGTCGTCAGGGATTGCTTGCCACCGGAAAATTGTATGTTACCCAATACCCCGACACTGAACATGTTGAAGATGTTCGATTCAACATGGCATGGATTACTTTTGATGAAGGACATTATGATTCAGCCATCAATAAATTTAAGACCTTTATTTCAGAATATCCCAATGGCAGGGCTTCACGCGCAGCGGTCCATTTAATTTTGGATGCGTACTATATGAAAGAGGATTTCAAGGCGTTGGTCAATTTTGGAAACGATATCATCTCCAATCCTGAAATCACGAATACGAAGTTAAAAGAAGAAGTGTCAGGCATTGTTGCTTCTGCAGAACAAAAAATAGTATCCTCTCTCTCTCTGTCAGCGATTGATGACTGGGAAAAAGGACGCGCTCAGATGTTTAACATGGCACAAAAGCATTCACGTACTGCTTTGGGCGAAAAGGCGCTGATCGCGCTGTTGGGCACAGCACTTGAAAAAAATGATCTGAAAACGTTTTTTTCAGCTGGAAAAACGTTGATTCAAAAATATCCCCAATCCAGGCAGCATGAAAACCATTTAAACCTATTCATACAAACATCAATGACCATTGGTGCTTATCAATTGCTTGTTCAATATCTTGAAATATTTTGTAAAACATTCCCGGATCACTCCGATACAATCATGTTCATGGAACAGGCCGCTGCTATTTATCAAGTACTTGGAAACCATAATAAAGCAAATCGTTTATATCAACAATTGCTATCTGACAGGAAACAGAAGGCAAATATAAAGGACATTCTCTTTCAATGGGTAAAGAATTTGATTGAAAATCACCAATTATCGGATGCGCTGAAAGTTCTGGAAAATTCAGAACTTTTGCAATCCAAAAAAGATAAGATTGTTGCTCGGGCAAAAATTGCGTGTCTTAATTACCAACTCAACCAAAAGGATCGTGCGCAAAAAATATATCAACAATTATCCCCTTTGTTAAGCACTCAAAATGATTCAGATATTCAAGATGCCCTGTTAGAAATGATTTTTTATCATACAATGAAAGCGTATTCAGCCTATCTATCAAATCAGATGTCGGATAAACTTGACCCAGAATTGTTTAAACAAAAACAGGCACAACTTGTTCAACTTCAAAAGGTATACACTCAATTCTTAAAATACCCATCACCCAGGTGGGTTCTTGCCGGATGTGCGCATTTATATTCGATTTATACAGATTTTGCAAATTTCCTTCGACATTCACCTGCGCCCGATCTCAATGATTCAGAAAGAAAGCAATATCAAGCGTTGATTGACAAAAAAGCAAAAGCATATGAACAAAACGCGGCGCAATTCAAACAAACTTTTCATGAGCGATCACAGAAATGGTCTATGTGCGATCCCAAATTAATTGCATGGATGAAAATAATTGATCCAAAAAAGACCCCTCAGGGACCATTTTATAAAAAAACACAACAAGTTGACGACATAATAACATTAATGCCGCCAAATGAATTGTATAATCTATACGAAAAACGAGCCGCATCACCCAAAGGGCTAACGCCATTAATGTCACTGGCAGGGGCGTATATGGAAAGAAAAGAATGGGGACAGGCTTTTTTATTGTGTGCTGATGGACTTAGAATAGATCAAATTTCTGATTTCCACAAATCCGCATTATTAACAATTCAAGGCAAGGCTTGCTTGTTTCAACAAAAAGATCGGATGGCACAGTCTCTTTTTAAAAAGGCATTGGATGCGCGTCCTGAAAATAAGAATGCTCGATCTGCTCATGAGGCCCTATTGACACATTATGGGTATCAAGTTACTTCGCCATAAGACCTCAAACAAACTGATGTGATGAGAACCATATAATTGAATGCCCGAGGCAATCGTTTCTAATTCATTCTCGAACATAGTATATAATATTAATAAATGGTTAAAAACAAAGAAAATCGCAATAAATTTAATTAGATAATTATATTTAAATTTGCAACTAAATGGGATTGCACCCCTTTAACATAATAATTATTCTTATAAAATTAATATTTCCACTAACTTTACAAAAATATAATGATGTAAAATAGTTTAGGAATACTCGAAAAATAAGTTCCTCATTTCTAAAAGAGTCAATTCTATTCATTTTGAACCTGGATTACACTGAAGAAGATGAATAAGATGATTTAAAAGTGTCTTATTTCATCTTATTCATCTT
>Ga0272440_1001516_pt1 | contig 18863 bp, 4 predicted proteins | sample SSMMMBAug17_FD_192440 | JGI IMG/M metagenome (GOLD analysis project Ga0272440, IMG submission 192440) | Marine sediment archaeal communities from Little Sippewissett salt marsh, Falmouth, MA, United States - SSM-MMB-Aug17 | ecosystem: Environmental > Aquatic > Marine > Wetlands > Sediment ...
GAAAGAAGAATATGGAAATGATATTATAAATTGGATATCTAATGGTTTAATTGCTTTTCAACCTGATTTTATAACCTATTGATTAATTACATTGAGTAATAAGCTCTATTGATACAAGAATTATTTATGTATTGAATAATGCTTTCCTTTAAAAACTGTTATTATTATAATACTCATAAATATAGCAATCCCCCATTCATTAAGTGTCGGTATAGATATTTTATTGAATATATGGTTAAAGGTTTTCAAACTTTCAGAATTTCCGTTTCCTGCTCTATCAAAAACCACATTTTTTGGAAGTTCAACTTTTATCATACCAATATCCAGGGGGGTAATTTCGAAAGTAAAGTGTGTGTAAGGATTTAAAGCCTCAGCTGTAAAATTATGTATTTCTCCATTGGTGATTAAAAGATCTGTTTCTGTAAAGTTGGATATAGGTTCATTAAATATCACTTCCATTGAAAATAATGTCTTTGTTGTATTTGATGAAACATAAATATCTGCTTGTGGAGAAACAGAATCAAATACAGTATTAACTGCTGTTTCAGAGGTATTCCCAGCTTGATCTTTTGCTTTATATATACAGTTTTTGTTCCATTTCCTTTCGATAAACTCCATGTTGGAAATGGATCAATACCAGACCAATTTTCCTCACATTTATCAAAATCGATATTGCTTATACACATGTTTGTTGCACCTGATGTACCAACTGTCAGTGTTACAGGATTCTCTGATGTATATTGATGAATAGTGACATTTAAATCAGGTGCTATTGTATCTATTCGATAAGGACCTTTATTGGTTGTATCACCAAATATATAATCATATGTTTCTGTATAGTCATAGTATGCTGGAGCAATATGAAAATAGTAATAATCTTCATCACCAGAACAGCTTAACATAACCTGGTTTGTGTTTATTGGAGTTCCATTTGTATTGTTTTTATTTAATACAAACTCAGAATCACTATTCTGATCAAATAAAAAATAATACCCATCCAAAGTCGTTAAGCCAGAAGGCTCACTCCACACAAAAGATATCTGTGTATATTTCAATGGTTGATTAATTGTATGCGTTGTTGATCTAAGATTTCTAACAGAATATATATCTTCACAATAGCCTGTATCATTTATTGATATACTAAAAAAGCAAAGAAGCATAATTATTTTTTTCATAATAAAAAGTCCTATTTTAACATAACATGACTATCGGGTATTCACGACAATGTTGCATTAACATGATAATTATGCGGCTATTCTCATGTCTGTGCAACAACAATGTATTTACCCGATAGTCATGCATAAGTAATAATTACCAGGTTTCACTAAGTTGAAAAATGACATTATCTCCTGATTTATACAAATCTGGAGTCCATTGTTTATTATTTCTAATATTACTTTCATCAATAATGAATAAGAACTTATATTGTAAAACTGGTTCCAGTCCTTCAAAATTAAATATTCCTTCACTATCTGCTTTATTAATCATAAATGGAGTGTTTTCTATATTGTTGAACAGAAAAACTCTTACTGTAACGCCATCAGGTGGTGATTTTCCTTCTGAATCAATTACTTTACCTGAGATTGTATTATTATTTAAGATAAAATGTACCTGATCCCCAACTTTTTTATGTTTTTGATATTGTGTTGGATATTTTTCTATATGCATTGATACAATATAATCTTCAATGATATTGCCATTAATAGAAACAGGTAAACTACATATTTTATAAAAACCTTTATCGTCACTCAATGCAGGTTCATTGGAATTGACTGAATCTGAACTCGCTTGAACAAAAACGTCACTCATGGGTAAGCCACTAGCATTCATAATTGAACCTGTAATACATCCACTATCATTTAAATAAAACACGACTTCACTTCCAGCAGAAATATCTATTTTTTTTTGATTAACATACTTTTCAGATATTACCTGAACGATATAGTCATTAGCAAAAGGAAGACTATTAATTTCAAAATATCCATTTGGGCCACTCATCACTTGTTTTTGATAATCCTCTTCTGCAGAAAATGTTGTGATATAGACTTCTGAAATTGGAACCTCAGAACTGTCATAAACAAAACCACTAATCTTATAACCGTGCATTAAAGTGATATCCTTTCTACTATCACTATTAATTACAATATTATCCATATACATGGGTAATAGGTTTGATATATTTGAAGGAAAAATTGATATTTCATAGTCCTCGGCTTTTGGAATTCCATTAAAAATGAATTGCCCTGATTTATCTGTCTTTGATATAGCTAAAAAATTTTTGTTTGCAGATCTTACTTCTATTCTTACCTGATCCAATAGGTTACTTTCAGTATCTTGAATTGTTCCAAGCAGGTTAAATCCTTTTATAAGTATAAAGTTGATGTCTGAACTGTTTCCTTTAATATTATTTTTATTCTGTGGTATGTATGGAAGGTTATTACCAGGTAATGCTATAACTTGATAATCATTAGCTTGTGGTAAGCCATCAGCTATATAAGAGCCATCATTTCTTGAATAGCAAATATAGCCTGTCATTTTTATTTCAGACCATACTTTTATCTTAATATTTGAAAGAGGTTGTCCTTCTTCATTATTTATATATCCACTTATGCTTTGGCCTTTATTTATAATAATATTAATATTACTTACATTACCTGTTAAAGTGCTAATTGATGATGCCAGTTTAACATTATTTACAGTATTACAATCATTATAAAATAAAGAAGGTGATCCATTTCTTGTTACCTTAATAAGATAATCATCTGCCGGTTCTAATCCACCAATCATATAACTTCCATCAGCCAGTGATGTTGAAATTCCAAAAGATTGTTTTTGAATAGATTCTGCATAAACAACAATACCTTCAGCAGGATTTCCATTCTCAAAAATAATACCTGATATTGATCTACCATTTGAAAGAGTAAAATTGATATTATCAACTGATTGAGTTGTAATATCTATTGGCTGTGCTTTGTTTCTTTTTGATACATTATTATAATACTGTGTTTTGTATTTTTCTGATTTTAATACTACGATATAGTCATTAGACTTAATCAATCCATCTATAGTGTAATTTACAGGATTGACACCTGTATAGACTATATTTAAATCTTTATCTAACCCAACTGATTTTGATGATATATGTACTGATACCTCTTCACCATATTTTGCGTTTTCAGGAAATTCAATTTTACCATAAATGCTATTGCATTCATTATATAGTGAGAAATCAGCCCCATAAAAATTTTTTGATAATAAATCAATATATGTTGCGTTAATTCTTTTATTTCTTTGGTTATAAACTTGATAAGGATAATCACTTGAATATAATTCTAAAATATAGTCAGAAGCAGGTTTAAGCTCTGAAATTGTATATGGAAAGTTCTGTTCAGTAGTAAAAAGAGGGAATTCTTTTTTGAAATTAATTGACTTTGAAGAAGCACATAATTTTATATGTTTCCCTTTATTAATATTGCTTATTTTTCCAATAATCATTCTATTAGCAAGATCTTCTAACTCAATATGAATATCAGATATATCATTATTTATCTCAATTTGTCTGGTTTGCTGCTTATAGTAGTTTGATTTAATAATTATAGTATATAAACCTTGTTTAAGATCACCAACTTTGAAATTTGATTCATTCACTTGATTATTAGTTGAAAGCGTTTTTCCATAAAACATTGAATTTGACCAGACTTCTATTATTATTCCCCCAATTTTTTTATTCTTATATGTTACCTTACCTTGAATATTGTAGCCTTTCTTTAATACAATATCTCTACTATTATCAGAAGGTTCAAGACCTATTGCATCAGCAACGTTATAAACAGTTGTATAGTAATTCTCATTGTCTTGCCTATAAAAAGCTGGCATATATCCACTATGTCTTATTGATACTATATAATCGTTTGTGTATTCATCAAGACAAGATATTTCATATTCGCCAAACTTATCAGTAAAGACATTGTATTGTTTATTTTCACTTCTTGACCAAATATTTACATGTATACCTTCACCTGCCGATATTAATTCTTCCTTCTCATTCAATATATAAACATTACCATATATAATTCCTTGCTTAATCAATTTGAAATTTATATTATTTACATTACCTGTACGTACATTAATAACTGTCGCATCTTTTTTATTATATCTTCCATTATAATATTGAACAGGATAGGTTTTTGGGTATACTGCAACAATATAATCATTTGCAGGAGTTAAGTTTGTTATAGAATATTTGCCATTTAAATTTGATTGTGCAATACCATTTTTGATTAAAGGATTTGAAATAGACCAGGCTCGAACATCAACAAATGGTACAGGAATTCCATTTTCATCTAAAACGAAACCAGAAATAGTACAATCTTTGTTTAATAAAAAATTAACTTCAATACTATCTGTAGTTATAGGGATTGCGTTATTTCTAATACTTGTATTGCTATAAGCCTGATATAAATAATTTGGAGAATCAATTTCAACAATATAAGTAATATTCCTAAAATCACTTTCAGATATAAGACCTGAGATAGTATAATATCCATTTTCATCAGTTAAAGCTGCACTTCCAGTATTTAATAACTCAGACCATGCTTTTACCCAAATATGATCAATAGGAACACCATCTGCCATTACTATGCCTTTTATCGTTCCTCCTTTATAAACAAATATATCTATATTCTTTAGTCCTGGTATTTGTGTATTTATTAATGTTGCGTTTTTTTCATTTCGCACAGAATCATATACAGTTGGAGAATATCTTGTATAATGTTCTCCATCAGGAATAGCATAATAAAGTCGTGTTTTTAATTCATCACACCAGATATAAACTTTATAATCATTAGATGCACTTAAACCAGTAAAAGTATAATAGCCATTTTCATCTGTAATAGTTGATGTGCCATATGCAACTATATCTGAAAAAGTATTAACCTGGAAATTAGGAATTCCTTTGCCTGTTTCTGATATAATACGACCTTGAAATCCATGTTGTGATCTTTTTTGCAAAACAAAATTAATGTTGGATAAATCATTATTAAGTGTTGATAAAGGGTTTGCTAAATTACGATTATGTTTATTCTTATAGTATTGTTTTTGGTAACCAGTCATTCCAGGTGAAGGCCAAACACCAATTACCATATCTGATATAGCTGGTAGGTTTGTAAGTGTATAGTATCCATCAGAGTCTGTTAAACTAAATCCAACTAGTTTAGATTTTGATTTCCAAACTTCTACAAGGCAATTATTAATACCTGAATTTAAATCATCAACTGTGACTCTTCCAGAAATAGTTCTTCCTTTTACAACAATCATATTTCTTTTAGTTTTTGAATAAATTTTTTCATTTTGTAAAACAGTAGCTGTAACAGAATAAATTCCTGGTTCAGAGTATATGTGTAGTGGATTGTTATCATTACTTGTGTAACCATCACCGAAGTTCCAGCATGTTATTGTATAGCCTTCTGATATATCGCTAAATACTATTTCTAATGGTGAATTACCCCTTGTTTTGTCAGCTATAAAATCAACATATTCAGAATAAACAGTTATGTGATTAGTCGTTTGATCAGTGCCGCCAGGTGCATTTGGAGGATAAACTTGTTCGAATAATGCAGTAATTGTATGAGTTTTATTTATTTCTTTGACTAAATATTTTTGAACAGCTCCAACAGGCGATCCATCTACTATGATATTTTTAATTTCATACCCTGAAGAAGGGGTAACGATAAATAATTTATTCTTTCCTTCAAGCAATTCAATATTTCCAGAAGGATTTATTTTTCCTCCAGTTTGTGCTTCTGCTGTAACAAAGTATTTTTTATTTTCTTTAAAAGTAACAGAGATATTATGACTTTCTGATACTGACCAGAACCTATATGTATCTATACTACCTAATTGTAAATCATCTATTATTACTTTATCTACAGCATATCCATTATCAGGAATGAATCTATATGTAACTTTTTGTCCTTTTTGAACTTTTAATTGATTGGGATGGTTTGTTTTGCCATTAGATCCAACATTTGATTGTATAGTATATTCTCTATTAATTACATTAAGGTTAAATGATGTAGAAGAAATCGTTTTTCCATCAGATGCATATATCGTTATATTTGAATTACCATATTCTGAATATCTAGGTGTCAATTGAACTGTTCGTATAAAACCTGATCCCCCAAAAGTAATATGTTCATGTTTATTTGATATTAATAATGGATTTGATGATTCTGCCCATACTTTTATATCTTTTGCTGGAGAATCAGCATCATAAATTTGAATATTTATCATATTTGTTGATTGACCAACATCAATTGATTGATCATTAATGTTTCTAATTATAGGAGGTTTATTTTTATAGAGAACTTTAACATTGAATTTATAAATTGATTGCCTGCAATATTCTGCTTTTCCAATAATTTCTATTGTTGCTAAACCTGTCATATCTTTTTGAAAGTCTAAAGTAAGTATGTTTTCTTCAATTGAAGCAATAACCAGTTTTTCATTATTGTTTGAGTAAATAGACTTGGTAATAGAAATACTTTCAATAGCAGGTACAACACCAGCAACACCAAACAAAGAAGATATGTTAATATTCATATTATCTGAGTTTTCAATGGCAGAAATTTTATTAATTGGATTTTTTACATATATACTCCTAATTATTTTAAATTTTGCATAAATTTCGTGATTACTGTTAATACTTGTTAATGTATATGTATTGTAATTTCCAACTGATTTTCCATCTACCATAATATCTGTAGCTACAGTATTATTCAAAGGTGAAATTGAAAATATGACATCAGAAGACTCTTTAACAGCTATTTCGCCAGATGGATTAATATATCCATATCCATTGGTTGAAGCGTTAATTATGTATTGTTTTACAAAATGTACATATACGATATGATTGTCAGTTATATTTTCAAATGAATACGAATTTATTGGACCATGAGAATAACCATCAATCAAAACATCATCAATCATATAACCTTCTTTTGGAGTAAAGTTAAAAGTATGATTGGTATTTTCAGGTACATAAATAAGGCCACCAGATGGTGTTATGCTTCCATTTTCATTAGATGAAACACGAATAGTGTATGGGCATTCTGTTGAAAATTTAACGCTGTCATAAGTATTATCATCAATAAAAAATTTACCAGAAACCAATTTTTCATTACAGTATGATTCAACAAAATCAATAAATGTAGAATTACATTCTGTATCAACAACATTGAATAAAATATATGCATAGATGCCTTTTCCTTCGTAATAAACGTCATTTGTATAAATTAATAAGGTCAGATATCCATCTCTATTAAAATTAGTAACGAGTTTATAACCTTTGTTTTCTAGTATACCTCCTGTTAATACCAGAGATTGGGCATCTAATATGCTTTCATCAAATTTTATTGTAGCAGATATTCCACGAATAAGAGTATTTTCTTCAATAATTAGTGGTAGTTTAAATTTATTTCCATACTTTTCTGAAACATTTACAATTCTTTTGATTTCAGATCTTCGATCAAGTAATCTATATGTGTTATTTGTATTAAAAGTATGAATTCCTGAAAGATTTTGTAAAACCTTAATTAATGATTTAATGGTTGGATTACATTCAAAATTAGTTTGAATTTTTTGTTTAGAGATTATTTGTAATAGTGAAATTGCATCTTCTAAGCCTATCTTGTTATTATTGACTATATCGCATGATTCATCTACAGTAATTATTATGTTTTGAAAAAACTGATCCTTGTATTTAAAACCACCAACAACTTCTTTTTCATCACATAAAAAAGTATCTAATGATAATATAGTTTTTGTAGATGGTTCACCAATAACCTTCATTGATATAAGCAAAATTTCTCCTTTTCCAGATGCAAATGTTCCATCCCATGTAAAAGCAATATCAATAAGGTTTTCAAGCTTGAGTTGTTTATCCAGGTCATAGTTCGATAAAAGTGTTCCTGATTCAACATGTACTATATCAATAACTGATGAATCAAAGGAAGCTTCAATATCTATTCCTCTAATTTTTTCAACATTTTGATCTAAAACTACTGGAATAGTAAAGACAATACCGCGGCTTATTTTAATGTTTGCACTAAAGCCATAACTTAAAGAAACAAAGCATAGTATCAATACTAAACAGAAGCCCGATATTTTAAATATCCGCATATCTTTTTCCTTTCTTTCTTTGTTTCAATCAAATATATTCATTTGGTGAGCATATAGAACTAAATACATTTAATTATATATGCTCACTTGTGGACAAGCTAAAAATGTTGCCTTTTTTTAGCTACTTAACTAAACTATTCTGATCTGAAACAATAATTCTGAGGTTGTTTACAGGTTTATCAAGATTAGCGTCTGGACGATAAAAACCACCATTGACATGTGATTCATTAACAGAAAAGGTCTTTATACTTATATTTGAAACGCCTGATTCTGCTGTATCAAAATATAAGTACATTATATCTCCTTGAATCATTGGAGCATCTGATTTGCAATAAATCAAAACAGATAATAAATTTGGCTGATCATTATTTACAATTAACTTATAGTCATCATAATCTAATTGACTATTTTCCAAAGATACATCTTTAAGTTTCAATATTTGGGAATTAAAGACAAGCTCTAAATCAATACCCTGAGGTCTTAAATATTCATTTAGATATATTGGAATTATAATTTCAGAACCTTTTTCTGAATAAATCTTTTCAACAATTCTTTTACGTGTTTTTCTCTTTACAGTTTGTTCAGGATTTATATTCCAGTTTCCACTAACTTCACCTACTTTTACAGCAGTAATGGAAAAATTTAAATCAGACTTCAAATCAATAGTTTGAGTTGATGAATATGAAATAGGAATCTCAGATGACCATTGTTCCGCGTTTTCAATTTCACTCATGATAAATTTCCAGTGATTACAATTATCGTTCATACATTTTTCTATTCCTACTCTAAATAAGGCAACATTTGCTGTATCTAATGAACGAATTTCTCCATTTTCTGATGCATCTGCTCCAATTTTTTGATATTTTGTTAAGTCATCTTTACGAGTGACAAAACGAGCTATAAATGACAAATCTGTAGCGGAAATTCCCTCTATTGTATTATCAGTCTTATTAGCATTTAAATTGTATTGGTCTGGAGGTAAGCCAGTAATACTATAATAGCCATTTTCATTAGTAACAGTTGTAAAACTCTCTCCTGTTGATCCTGTTAAAGTCATCTCAACAAATGGAACAGGGATCTTATTATTATGGTAATTAACAAAACCATATAATGTAAATCCTGAGATTTTGATAGATCCTGAATTTGCTGTAATTTCAGAATGATTCATTTTTATAGACTCAAACTCAATTGTTTTAAATTTTTCCAACTCAGCGTCTTTAGAAACGTTCAATGCCAGATTTCCAAATAAACCATTAATTGCTATATTCTTATTTAGCTGTATTTGAATTATTAATTTGCCATTATCAGTTGTTATTTCTGATGTATATTCCTGTTTATTCAGTAAGTCATCTGCAAAATGAAAAGCGGTATTAGCTGGTATAAAAGACATGGCATCGTATGATAGTTCCATATAAATATTAGACACTAAGTTTTTATCAGAATATAAATATAAAGGAATAAACAGAACATCGCCTCTATAAGCTGTTATGCATTTATTTTCAGCAATGCTTAAATGAACATCGTTTATTATTAGATTGAAGCTGGTATATGTCGTGTTAGAGCCATCGTTTACGCTAATAGTAATGCTTGTTTCTCCAGATTTGCCACTTTCTGGAATAATCGTGAGAATCTTTTCATAAGCATCACCACTAAATTCATAACTTTCAATTAAATCATTATCCAGTGCAGTTAATGATTGCTTAAGATTATTTAATTTAGTGTCTTTATCATCTATTGTATATTTGATAGCTATTGGAAAGTTTTTATTTACTTTCTGTGTATCTAAAATATTTGAAATAATTGGAGGATCATCAATAGCATGAATAACAATATTGACAGTAGCAGTATTTGATGTTGCATTTCCATCAGATACATAAAAAGTAAATGAATCCTGGCTATTTGCTTTTAAGTTGTTTGGTGTATAATAAAAAGCACCAGATGAGCTATTGATTACTATGGTTCCTTTATTAGCATTCTTTTCAATGTAGAATTCTTGTATAATATCTTGATCAATATCAGTATAAGGTAAATAGCCACTATAGACTATTTCTTCTTCTGTAGTTAATGTATAATCCAATGCAATAGGGGGATCATTTACAGGTTTTAGGATAATATGAACAATACCAGTTATAGGTGAATAATCGGAGTCATTAACACTAAAAATAAATGAATCAGAACCATTACAGCTTAAGTGAGGCGTATAAATATATTTGCCTGAGGTGTTTTTCAAATCAATCTTACCATTAATTGTTTTAGATAAAATGGTATATGACAATGGATCATTATCAGGATCAGATGAATGTATTGAAAGATCACCATTGAAAACAGAATCTTCATCTACTGTAACAGTAACATCTGACACAGAAGGAGGTGATTTAACAATAATATTTGCAGCACTCCCATCAATCTCTTTTTCTCCAAAAAAAGCTTCTTCAAAATTAATATTGTTAGTTGTTCCAATGGCATTTACTTTGATTTTGAAAGTCAAAGTAACAACTTCACCGCTTCCATAGACAAGTTCAGAGTTAGCATTAATTGCGATATAAGATATATCTGTGTTAACATTAATGTCGTATAAGCCTTCTAATTTACCACCTGTTAATGTTGCATTTGTTAATTCAAGATTGTCTTCATCATATGTTAAGCGCATATCTATAGATCTGATAGGTGTATAAATTGGATTATTATTTATAGATACTTTTACAGATACTTCATGGTTAGCGATTCCTTTGACATTTGAGGTCATGGATAATTCTGGTGGAATTTCAGATGGATCTTTTACTGTTACAGTAAATGAATTTGTAAGCACCTTACATTCTGAGCTTGCAATATATTGAATGTTAGCTATTCCTATCTTATTATTAGAATATTGAAGTGTTAATACTTTTCCATTTATTGTAGTTGTAACAAGGTCTGCATCACTTGATGTAGCTGTTATGTTGATAAATGGCGTATTATTATCAATATTTCTAAAATATTGATCAAGAAAGATAGTGTCATCATGCGAACTTGAAACAACCTGGCGGTTTTCAATAGTCTTAATGGATTCTGGCCCATCACATACATTATTTACAGTAATATCAAATGTTGTTGTTACTGAAAAATTCCCAGAAATTCCTTTAATTTCGATTGTTGCAGATCCAAATTGATTTTCATGAAAATCTAATAGTAATTTATTGTCTCTACATATTGCACTAACCAGGCTAGGATTGTTATTACTTAATAATTCTTTACTAATATTTGAGGTAATTGGAGAATTATCAGGATCAGCAAATAGGTTTGACATAGAAATCTCAATATTGTCTGAATCCTCATCAACAGATATATCATTTATTGGATGCAGTAAATATGGTGGTCGGGGTGGATGAATATATGTAAAGGTTGCTGAGGTCGTTTCTGCATTTTCAATATCATCAATAAACTCTCCTAATGTAATAACTGAGTTTTTATCAGCATTTTGTTTCACCTTAAAATTTACCTTTAATAAAATGCTGTCAGATTTAGCCTGAACAGGATTAAAAAAATCACCACTGCTGACTTGTAATTTACCATCAGATATAATTTTAGACTTAAACAAATAAAAATTTTCTAATATCGTATCTGATCTGTCTTCACTAACAAATTCAAGGATATCATTATCAAAGAAAAGTGTTAATCCACATGCATCAATTTCATTTAGTTCATTGCCAACATCATGAAATTTTATAAAAACAGTAAGAATATCTCCATTTCTTCCTGAAACATTACTGGGGCTAATATTATATGCCCAGGCTGATCCAGTGACGAATAGAATTAAAATTGCACAAAATGTAAGTTTGTAGTTTTTCATAAAAAAGTCCTCCTAAATTTAAGTTTTTTTTAATGATACAAATTAATTGATAAAAGATGTTGGTGCGGTAAGCCACACCAAACATCAATTTGATAAATATTGTAGTGTAAAGTTAATTAAAATGAAGATTTAAATATATCAATAGCATCCTGTGCTGTGATAATTGAATTATTATTAAAATCTGCTCGACACATTAAATCTTTTGTCCATGCATCAGGTTCAAAAAGTAAATGAAAGGCATCTATAGCATCCTGGGCTGTAACTTGATTGTTGTTATTGACATCCCCCTTAATGCAAATCCATATTTCACATGGAGTTGAATCCATACTATTTATAGATACATGTTCGTCACTATAGGTTTTTGGTTCACCTTTTTCCCATTTTGCAGAGTAATTTGAATCAAGAAAAGCGTTTATAGTATAGTCCCCATTTTCAACAGCTATAGTAAAACTTGTATTTTCTGTGGCAGTATCCCATGTATGTATTTGCTCATATAAAGGATTTTCAGCTTCAGTATTCTGTTTATTCGTTGAGATAAATAGCTCCCCCATTTGTTGGCCTGAATAATGAACTTTACCTGTGATGGTATATAACTTAATTACAGGTTCGATATGAATTGAGATTGTTGAAATATTTGAATCAGATTCTCCATCATTAACTTTATAAGTGAATGAATCATTACCATTCATATTTGAATCAGGTATGTAAGAATATGAGCCTGTTTTTAAATCAAGTTCAATTACACCTTTTTCAGGCTCTTCAACAATAGAATAAACAAGATCATCGTTGTCTTCATCTTTAGCATTTAGAATTCCAGTAACTTGTTTATCCTCAACAGTTTCGATATGATCATTTTCAGTAACAGGAGAGGTATTATTAACTGAAATAATCATAATATCCTTTTTTACTATACCTTGATCGTCATCAGTAATAGTCAAAGTGACAGTATATGATCCTTTATTATTATATACATGACTTCCAGTAACTTGATTTATTTCCTGATTAATAATGCCCGAGTCTGAGCAACTATCGCCAAAATCAATAATAACAGTATGAGTATCTTCAACACCAGAATCATAAAATGTTTGAAATATTTGTATTTCTTCACCTTTTTCAGCAGTTATACTAACCTGATCTGCTGATATTTCTGGATTCGCATTAACTACATTAACTTCGAAATTAAGAGAATCTGTTTCATTATTACTATCTACAATAGAAGTAGATATGTGATAGATATTATTATCAATATATGTATGAGAAGCTTTTACAGACATATTTTCTCCTACAACTTCAACAGTTTCTTCTGAAGTGCCATCTCCCCAATTGATTGTAGCTGTATGAAAATCATTTTCATCAGGATCTGAAAAAGGTATTGATATATCCATTTGTTTACCCTCTTCTATTATAATATTTCCAATTGTTTCAAATTTAGGTGGTCTATTTGGAATAACAATTGTAAATGAAACGTCATCAGTCCCTTTATTATCAGCCATATCATAAGCAGAGCTAGTAATAGACGCCTCTCCTTCTATGTTATCTGGTATATTATAACTTACTTCCCAGTCTTCTGATTTGTTCATATCTAAATCAATATCATCACCATTTGGTAAGCTCAGAATTGTTTGTGGGGCTTCTTTAATTTCTTCATTTGATCTAATATATATTGAAATAGTTTCACCTGCGTTAGCCATGGAAATGACATCAATCTCTAAATCAGGAGGATCGTTGTCAATTATTAAGTTGACTGATATTTTGGGTGTGTCAGAATTAATAATAGCTTGTTCAATAGTAGTTTTTCCTTCATAAGTTGCTTTTAGAGTATAATTTCCTGAAGATAAACCATCAAAACAGAAGTGACCTGCACTATCAGATAATCGTTTTGAGGAAATTGAATTACTCTTTAATTCAATATCTGCACTTGTTATAGAGTTTCCTGATGAATCGTAAGCATAACCTTCTATGGAATATTGAGGAGTTATAGTAATTGTCTTTTTTATTTCATCAGTATTGCCTTGTAAGTTTTTTGCCAAAGCTCTAAAAACAACTCGACCTGTAATATCTGGTACAAGCCACGAAGCCGACCATGAATTATCATTATTGACAGCAAGTTCAGCAGCAATTGGCAACCATGAAGATTCATTATCAGTAGAATAGTCAATATGAACAGATCTGATACCATAATCTGCTCTATTGTATGGTTCTCCATCCTTTGCAGTACCTTGTATATCAATCATTTTTCCAGCCTGAAGATTAGAAGATATAGTCATTGTAACAACTGGATTTATATTTGATAGACAATTATTATTTAGAACTAATTTTTTAGTGTCAGACACCTCATTTCCTAAATTATCAGAAACATAAGTTTTTAATAAGTATGAGGCACCGCACTGATCTGCTGCAATAAATCTGACTCTACTAAAATCAATATCAGGATTACTGGATTCTGATTGCATATTGATAAAGCATCCACTATTAGCTTCCCATGCTGTGAATGGTTTATAGTGATACGTTTTTCCTTCTTGATCAGTAAAGCTCTGAGATTTATCACCATTTATTTCAATTTCAAGAATAGCTGTATATAGTCCTTTATAACAGGAGTTAGGATTATTATCCTTCTGTAAGTCTTGAATAACTTTTATTTTAGCTGTTGGAGGTTTAACATCATATCCAATAATTTGTTCATAACGCTCACCTAATATATTACATGTTGTTGGGTACTCGAAATCTTGGGGTGTAATTTCAGGTTTATAAATAGTCTTCTTTTTTATATTCGCACCAGGGTCAAGCAAGTTATGGAGTATTATAAAAATATCTTGACGAGTTGCGTATTCATCAGGTGAAAAAGTAATCGTTTCATTATTTATTGTTTCATTTCCTTTAACAATTCCATATTCTCTTGCTTTGTAGATCCAACCTGCTGCGGGATGATTGATTGGAACATCAGACAAAAGATCCTTTAAGGTTGATAGCTCTGATTGGTTTAATGGTTTTATGTTCCATGCTTCTAAAATAGCTTTTAAAGCCCAGGCCCTGCTGATATTTTCTGCAGGAAAAAATGCAGGATTGTTACCTGAAAGACAATTAAATGGAGTAATGGTATCATCAAATCTCAAATTTGAAAGATATACAACACTTTTATAGTACCAGGCAGAGGCATCTTGTACATCATTAAATGGCGAGTGCGTTAGTTCTTTACCTGCCCATTTTTTGAATTGTTCATCTGCTTTATTGTATCCATTACCAAGAGCACGGTAAATCATTGTTGCATGTTCTGCACGATTTATATTATCTTTTCCTCTTAAGTTGTGGTCTTTGGGATCGTTTATTATTTCATGTAAAACCATATATTCTGCTGATTTTTGAGCATAATAATCTACGCCATCAAATTTTTTGTCATTAACATAAAAGACATTACTTTGATCAACTCGCCCGCCATCTGTATTCAAAATAGAGACTGATCTATCACCTTTTGGGACATTATGTTCAGCACTACTCTCATAAACTTGTTTAACACGAACTGTAATCTTAGAGCTTGAAATTCTTTGAGTATTATCCAACTCTATTCCAGGGATAAATACCTTTGGACTTGATAGAAAATTTGTTCCTTGAATAATTAATTGAAACCATGTTTTTGGATCTGATAATACAGCTTGATCTTCAAATACATTTGATGGTGTAACTTTTGTAATACCAGGCTTTGATTTATCTGCTACATAAAAGACATTATTTTGATCAACTCGCCCGCCATCTGTATTCAAAATTGAGACAGGTCTATCACCTTTTGGTACCTTATATTCAGCACTGCTCTCATAAACTTGTTTAACACGAACTGTAATCTTAGAGCTTGAAATTCTTTTGGTATTATCCAACTCTATTCCAGGGATAAATACCTTTGGGTTAGATAGAAAATTCGTTCCTTCAATAGTTAATAAAAACCATGTTTTTGGATCTGATAATATTGCTTTATCTTCTATTACATTTGATGGTGTAACTTTTGTAATAGTAGGCTTTGATTTATCTGCTACATAAAAGACATTATTTTGATCAACTCGACCGCCATCTGTATTCAAAATAGAGACAGATCTATCACCTTTTGGGACATTATGTTCAGCACTACTCTCATAAACTTGTTTAACACGAACTGTAATCTTAAAGTTTGAAATTCTTTTGGTATTATCCAACTCTATTCCAGGGATGAATACCTTTGGATTAGATAGAAAATTCGTTCCTTCAATAGTTAATAAAAACCATGTTTTTGGGTCTGATAATATTGCTTTATCTTCTATTACATTTGATGGTGTAACTTTTGTAATAGAAGGCTTTGATTTATCTGCTACATAAAAGACATTATTTTGATCAACTCGCCCGCCATCTGTATTTAAAATTGAGACAGGTCTATCACCTTTTGGTACCTTATGTTCAGCACTACTCTCATAAACTTGTTTAACACGAACTGTAATCTTAGAGCTTGAAATTCTTTTGGTATTATCCAACTCGATTCCAGGGATGAATACCTTTGGGTTAGATAGAAAATTTTTTCCTTCAATAGTTAATAAAAACCATGTTTTTGGATCTGATAATATTGCTTTATCTTCTACTACATTTGATGGTGTAACTTTTGTAATAGTAGGCTTTGATTTATCTGCTACATAAAAGACATTATTTTGATCAACTCGCCCGCCATCTGTATTCAAAATAGAGACAGGTCTATCACCTTTAGGGACATTATGTTCAGCACTGCTCTCATAAACTTGTTTAACACGAACTGTAATCTTAGAGTTTGAAATTCTTTTGGTATTATCCAACTCTATTCCAGGGATAAATACTTTTGAGATGGATATAAAATTTGTTCCTTCAATAGTTAATGGGAACCATGTTTTTGGGTTAGATAACATTGCTTGATCTTCAATAACTTGTGAAGGAATTACTTTAGATATTGTAGGTAGTAGGTATTTTACTGAAATAGTAGTTGATTTAGTAGAACTTGCAGCACCATGCTTGTCAAATGTCGTACAGTAAATTGTTTGCGTTCCTGCTTTATTAAATATAAATGAAGCACTTGTCGAGGTTCCACCACTTGCCCAACTTGAAACATAAGGATTGCTATCTGTACGATTAGAGTTTGAAGCTGTACATTGGACTTTTACCTGATCACCATCAGGGTCTTTTCCTCTTGTTACAGATATGTTCGTAGTTTGATTTAAATAAGTTGATGATGGTGAACTGCTAATTGATGGATTACCTGGTGCTCTATTCTTTACTAATATTTTTCTTGATTTTGTAGAACTTGCAGCACCATACTTGTCAAATGTCGTACAGTAAATAGTTTGATTTCCTAATTGATTGAATACAAAGGAAGCATTTGTTTTATTTCCACCACTTGCCCAACTTGAAACATAAGGATTGTTATCTGTACGATTAGAGTTTGAAGCTGTACATTGGACTTTTACCTGATCACCATCAGGGTCTTTTCCTATTGTTACTGATATGTTTGTATTTTGATTTACATAAGTTGATGATGGTGAACTGCTGATTTCTGGATTATTTGGCGCTCTGTTCTTTACTAATATTTTTCTAGATTCTGTAGAACTTGCAGCACCATGTTCGTCAAATGTAGTACAATAAATTGTTTGAGTTCCTAGTTGCTTGAATACAAACGAAGCATTTGTTGAACTTTCACCACTTGACCAAGTTGAAATATATGGACTTTTATCTGTGCGATTTGAATTTGTAGCTACGCATTGGACTTTCACCTGATCATTATCAGGGTCTTTTCCTCTAGTTACAGATATGTACGTTGTTTGATTTCTATAAGTTGTTGATGGTGAATTGCTGATTATTGGACTACTTGGCGCTCTGTTATTTACTAATATTGTCCTTGATTTTGTAGGACTTGCAGCCCCATGTTCGTCAAATGTAGTACAATAAATTGTTTGAGTTCCTAGTTGCTTGAATACAAAGGAAGCATTTGTTGAGCTTCCACCACTTGACCAAGTTGAAATATATGGACTTTTATCTGTGCGATTTGAATTTGTAGCTACGCATTGGACTTTCACCTGATCATTATCAGGGTCTTTTCCTCTTGTTACAGATATGTACGTAGTTTGATTTCTATAAGTTGATGATGGTGAATTGCTGATTATTGGACTACTTGGTGCTCTGTTATTTACTGATATTGTCCTTGATTTTGTAGAACTTGCAGCACCATGTTCGTCAAATGTAGTACAATAAATTGTTTGTCTTCCTGGTTCATTGAATACAAAGGAGGCATTTGTTTTATTTCCACCATTTGACCAACCTGAAACATATGGACTGCTATTTGTCCGATTTGAATTTGAAGCTGTACATTGGACTTTTACCTGATCTCCATCAGGGTCTGTTCCTATTGTTACAGATATGTTTGTAGTTTGATTTACATAAGTTGATGATGGTGAACTGCTGATAGATGGACTACTTGGTGCTCTGTTATTTACTGATATTGTCCTTGATTTTGTAGTACTTGCAGCACCATGTTTATCAAATGTAGTACAATAAATTGTTTGAGTTCCTAATTGATTGAATACAAACGAAGCATTTGTTGAACTTTCACCACTTGACCAAGTTGAAATATATGGACTTTTATCTGTGCGATTTGAATTTGTAGCTACGCATTGGACTTTCACCTGGTCATTATCAGGGTCTGTTCCTCTTGTTACAGAAATGTACGTTGTTTGATTTCTATAAGTTGATGATGGTGACCTGCTGATTGATGGACTATTTGGTGCTCTGTTTTTTACTGATATTGTCCTTGATTTTGTGGGACTTGCAGCACCATGTTCGTCAAATGTAGTACAATAAATTGTTTGAGTTCCTAATT
>Ga0272440_1001517_pt1 | contig 18858 bp, 1 predicted proteins | sample SSMMMBAug17_FD_192440 | JGI IMG/M metagenome (GOLD analysis project Ga0272440, IMG submission 192440) | Marine sediment archaeal communities from Little Sippewissett salt marsh, Falmouth, MA, United States - SSM-MMB-Aug17 | ecosystem: Environmental > Aquatic > Marine > Wetlands > Sediment ...
GAAGTTGAGTGATTCATAACCATTAACTCGAATCGCTCCGCCATCTTGTGAACTTGATTTCACAACGATTAAAAACTCTTTGATGAAGTTAATGGTGATTGAAGTATAGCTTTCATTGCCAGATTCATCAAAGGCCCAAATATCTATTGTGTTTATTCCCTCAGACAGTGTAATGTCCTGTTGCCAGCTTGGGTTAGCCTGGCAGGAAATAATGGTTTCACTAATCTGCAATGCTTCAGTATCTTCCATGCAAGTTCCTGTTAAGGTGACATTGCTTGAAGTGGTTGTGTAATTTTCACCTTTACCATAAGCGCCTATAATTGTAATTTCAGGCAATTCAGGTGGTTTGTTATCAATACTAATATGAATGTTAGCTGGGGCAGATTTGTCAACAGCCAGCGTAATTGTATAATCAACTGATTCCCAGGTAGATGCATCAATTGTTGCGGTAAATGGTGTGCCATCGGGTGAAAATGTCATGGGATTGTTCTCGACAAATGTCAAAGGCAATGCGGTTGATTGAGATAAATATTTACAACCATCAGCAGACCAGTTGACTGTATCGTTTTCAGCATCAATGCCAATAAAGGAAATATCGACTAAACCACTCCCATCAGTACGCTGATCGACTGATTTTATTTGGATTTCAGGCGGTGTATCAATAGAAATGATTTCAGCGTTAACTGCTGATAGTAAATAGCCTGACGCCATTGCTGAGGTTGAAATATTGACATTCGTCTCACCCTCAATTTTGCTTTTAAAATGAATATCCAGAAGTTTATTGGCGATTTCAGCTTGCCATTGGTTGGCTGTATCCGGCCATCTGATAGCAATATATTTATCGGTTGAATCATCATTGTCAAAGTTATTCAGATCGTCATTATCAGTTGATATATCAATCGCACCTTCGTGTGAATCACTAATGGATTCAACCGCCAGAAGTTCTGATGCATAATGGAGTCTTAAACCAATACCCACATCTGTATTATTATCAGTGGTGGAATAAAATGCAGTCAGGGTGAGACTGTTGCCATGACTCACAGTCTGTGTAACTGGGGCAAGCTCAACTGTTTGATATTTTATATAATTAATCACAATTGAAGAAGAATCATCACTCACATTACCCGCATGATCTACAGCACGAAAAGAAAAATGATTTTCTCCATCTTCTAGTGCGAATGTAAAGCTTGTATGAGTGTACATTTCACTTTCTAAACCATCACCGGTAATGATTTTCATGATATCTTTATCATATTCAAAATTTATTGTAACCATTTGTTCAGTGGTTGTATAGTTGTTTCCATTACTGGTGGTAATCACTGGGGGGGATGGTGGAATATGGTCTACATAAAAAGTTGCGGGGTAAACAGTATTAGAGCCTTTTACTGTAAGTTCAATATTATAGTAGCCTGTTTCCCATGTGGATGCATCGACTATGGCAGTATATTGTGTACCTGTTGATGAAAAGGTCATTGGCTCATTTGCTGTATGGAGATCATGTGATGTTTCAAAATTTAGCTTTGAATAACTTGTAGAACCTTGCGCAATAAACTGACATTCATCTGCTTCCCATTTAAAGGATTCATTTTCCATGTCTGTGCCAGTGAAAAGAATTTTAATTCTGCCGCTGCCATCAGTTAACTGTTCAATGGGTTGAACTGTCAATTCTGGCGGTGTATTTTCAATAGTTCTAAACTGCCAGACAGGTCCCTGTGTGACTGCACCATGATTATCAGTTGCATCAATCCGCCAGTAATAGGTTTTGCCATACTGCAATGGCGTACTTCTTTTGTAATTCATCTGAGTTATGTTGGTCGCTTGTGGTGTAACCAGATTATTGCTGGTGCTTAAATATAGCGTATAGGTCAAAGTGTCCAATGGATTGGGATCAGTGCATGACCATCTTAAAGTTGGTGTGAGTTCAATATTGTTCGTATTATTCTCAGGTTCTTTTAATGAAGGAGTTTCCGGTGGATCGTTTGCCAATACAGTGAGTTCAAAGGGCGATGATGCTGTGAAATGGCCATCTGTAACAAAAAGTGTAATTGTTGATACGCCGGAAATATTTTCAGTGGGTGTGATACTGACTTGTTCCAGATCATTAAAAACAATATTATCTATTGGCACAAGGACAGGATTTGAAGATGTTGCCCAAACTGTCAGTTGAGAAGGATCAGCATCGGAGATGGTATAGCTGAATTGACAAGAGCTATTCAGTTTTAAGGTTTGCGCCATTGGTTGAATGGTCAGCGTTGGGGTTTTGGTGGTAAATTGCCAGGTTGGGCCTGAAGTTGTTTTATTCAGTTGATCTGTTGCATCAATTCGCCAATAATAGGTTGTGTTGAAGTTTAAAGCGGATTCCACTGTGTAGTTCATTTGCGTTAGATGGGTTGCCAATGGTGTACTCAGATCGTCGCTGGTCTCCAAAAATAATTGATATGACAGGGTATCATTAGTATTCGGATCACTGCAAGTCCATGAAAGCGTCGGCGTTACCGCAGTATTTTCAGCTAGATTTTCTGGTAATGGTGATGATGGTGCATTGGGCGCGTCATTATAACGTTTAGTCCTGGCAGCAGTATAAGATTGCGGGCTGCTCCAACCATCAGTGCTATAGGTTTGAATGTTAAAAGAGTATTCAGTATCATCCGCCAGCTCGGTAACTGTGTATGTGGATGCTGTTTTGTTCAATCTGGCCTCAAATGGTCCAGATGAATTGCTGCTCCAATTGATGACATATTCCCCATTAATTGTATATGCAATGGGATCCCAGGATAACTGAATACTAAAATAGGATATTTCGGACACCCTGAAATTCTCTGGTGTGACTGTCTGTGTATTGCGCCACTGACCACCGATTTGTTTGGCATTCATGAAATTAACAATTTCCGGTGATTTTGATATCAGGCCATTGAATCGAAAATCACTTTGATTATCTTTGAGATATATCAAATTTTTGATTGATTCCGGCACCTCACCAATCAGACGATTATTTGGCAGGTTGATGCCAATCACAAACTCCTTTGTTTCATTACAGGTTATGCCATGCCAACTACATTCTGTACCTTCCGGATCTGTGCTTCCGATATTCCATTTTACCTTCCATTGACTGCCAGACGTCTGGTTGTACAAGTCAACCAGGGCTGCTTTTTCTGCAGGGGAAATGATGGGAATATTATAGGTGATATCCATTTGAGTAATCTCGCTTGAATTGCCCCATTGATCAACAGATTGAATTGTAATCGCATTCTCGCCTATTTCAAGGTTTAATGTATAGGACCAGCTGCCATCAGGATTGACCTGAACACTTTCACTGTTTCCATTGATTGTGATAATCGTAGTTTCCACATCGCAAGTGCCTGTCAACATTTGCGTTGAAACGACTGTCGTATAATCAAGGCCATCACCTGTTGAAATTGTTGGTTTTGTGGGCGGTGTATTATCGACTGTAAAAGATTGCGATACTGAGTCTCCATTTTCAACCATCAGTTGGATTTCATATGTTCCAGATTCCCAGTCGTGTGCATCCACAATAGCGGTATAGGTTTCTCCATCAGAATCAAAAGTCATTTGGGTGTAGGCCATATCAACAAAAGCCAATGGTGTTTTTTGCGGAAGGTATACTACACATTCATTTTCAACAAATCCGGCGGTATTGGTTTCCAAATCGGTCCCAGTAAACACAATATCCAGGTAACCGCTGGCATCTCTGCGTTGTGCGATGGATTCAATCACCATTGTCGTTGGCGTATTCAAGGTGGTGATTTCATTCGGCAGGCTCCATTGACTGTAAATATCATTGGGGTTATTGGCATGCTTTAATGTCACTGATCGCATGCGGATTTCATAATGGGTATCGGGTTGTAAATTTTTCAGGATTGCAGATGACGCTGTTTTGTCGGCTGTGGAATAGGACAATGCCGGACCACTTTGCGCACGATAAATCATTTCATAATATCCAGGATCTTGTGTGTAGGTAAGGGGCGTCCAGGTCACAGTGATTGTTGAAAAACTTGCTTTGGCAGAAATATTGGATGGCAGTATTGTCTGAGTACTTTCCCAATTGCCATCGATCTGTTTTTGATTCAAAAATTCACGTATTGCGGGGTCATCGGTATACAGGGCGTTGTATCGAAAATCGCTTTGATTATCCAACAAATGCGTCAGGGATTGAATTTGTGCCGGCACGCTGCCATGAAGGAGATTTCCTTGAATAGACAAATATTCGATATCGGAAATTAAATCAATGGATTGGGGCAGTGAACCATTCAGGTTTGCTTGTTCGAGATTTATATTGATAACCTGTTGGTTTTCATTGCAAGTGATACCAAACCATGCACATTCAGATTCCGATATTTGCCACGATGGATTGACTGTCCATTGATTGCCATTTGTCTGTGCATACAAGGCCTGAAGAAAATGCTTTTGATTGGGATTTTCAGGCGCCTTGTTTGCTTTGTAGTGCAGAATAATGCCATTATCGGCAATGACATAGCGATCCTGGGAGAAACTTCCCCAGATGGCTCGCATTGTCAGGTCATTTGATAAGTAGGCGTCACATGCGCCTTTTTCTGTGTTACATTGCCATATGGTATTTTTGCTGATGGCAAACCATTCGTCACTGAATGGCGGACTGATATCAATGATTGTTTCAGCTTGGGTGTTGTCAAAGGTTTTCCAGGTTTCATTTTCATAAAACAGAATGATACCTTCGCCGCCAGCATACATATAAGTATTGTTGCCTTGAATCGTTAATAAATCGGAGGCTGTGGGTCTTTCCATCTGTTGCCAGTGGGTGCCATTGTAATGAAGAATAACGCCATTGGCGCCAACTGCATAAACGTCCTGTGAGGATCGGCCCCAAATATCATTCAATAGGACTGATTGTTCACTGTCCATTTGCGTCCAGGAGGTGCCATCATAGTGGAGAATGCCATCATTGCCCACAGCAAAAACATCAGATGAACTGCTTCCCCAAACCGCATTGAGTTTATTTTCAATACCGCTTTCATGAGTGGACCAGATTTGACCATTGTAATACAAAATCTGGCCATTCTCTCCCACAGCAAAGACGTTGGTGTCATCACTTCCCCAAATGTCGGTTATACGATTGTCAGCAAGAGTTTGACGATCCCATTGTTGGCCATTGTATTGAAATATCACACTATTCCCCTGTGCATAGCCTGAGGCAAAAATACAAATATCGGAAAGTCCCCAGATTGCGGTCATTTGGGTGATATCAGTCATTTGAGACCATGCAGTGAGGTATGATGCGGTTTGTGTCCACTGGCTGCCATCAAAGGAAAGCATGATTCCATTATCTCCCACAGAAACCATATGATTGATATCTGTGCCGGCAATGGCATTGAGATTTGCTGATTGTCGGGTCAATGCCTGCCATTCAGCATTTTCTTTTTGAAGCATAACACCTGAATATCCCACAGCAAATACTGCGGTTTCATCGACGCCCCAAATGGCGTTCAAGGTGCTGGTAACCGGACTGCTTTCGCTTGACCATTGTACACCATCATAATGAATGATGCTGCCATTTTCGCCCACTGCATAAATATTATCTTTATCGCTGCCCCAAATGTGGGTGAGGTTTTCATCAATGGGTGACTGGATAGTTTTCCACTCGGAAAGATCAAAATGAACAAGGGTTCCACTATCTCCCACAGCATAAATGTTGATGGAAGAACTTCCCCAAATCGCATTTAATGGAAAACCGGGGATTTCAAATTCAAGCTGCCATAAACTGTCTTCATATTTATAGATGTTGCCTGCACGACTGACACAGTACAGAATATCAGTTCCAGTCCCCCAAATATCAACCAGTTTTTCTGCAACATCGGTTTTGATTGGTGTCCATTCCACACCATTGTAATGAATGAAATATCCATTATCGCCCACTGCATACATGTGATAAACATCATCTTCATCATTGCCCCAAATGGCTGACAATGGCTGGTAATCCACCCGATGCGGTTTCCAGAATTGACCATTAAACTGGTAAATGGCACCATCGCGATCAATGGCAACCATATTGTTTTCCGATGCCACACTGATATCAACCCATTGAAAATCATACTCTCTGAACCACCAGTTGCCTTCAGTCACCTCAACTGTAAATTTTTGTGTTGGAATATTGGGGCGGGTGAATTGATCTTCAACCTGAATGGTGATATCCGACTCTCCAAAACGTCCTCTGGTTGGAATAATGGTTAAAGTCAAGCGAACTGTTTCATTTGCTGCCAGGGTCAAGACATCGTGAGATAAGATTGTTTGTTCAATAATCGTGTTGTTCGATAGATTGCAGCGTATGTTTAGTTCTCCCCCAAGACTGCTGGAGACTGTAAATGGTATATTTTTTTCTGATGTGTTTTCTGGAATAATCTGGGGATCAATCTGTGAAATCGTAATTGTATTGGGTGGAATTCGATCCACTTGAATGAATTTCTCGTCAGTATTTCCTGACCCATCTTTTGCAACAATCGTATAGGCATAGGTAACCACTGTATATTCATGCTCAGGTATCGAATTCAGGGGATTAATATAGATCCAGTTACCTTCATCCAGTTCCGCTTCAACTGGTTTATCTGGTGATGAAGAAATACTATCCGACTGTTGAATCGTAATCGATTGCGTGTCATCGCTATATACGCCATTTAAAGTAATTATATTTTTTTCAGTGATACAGTTCTGGCCCGAACCTTCACCACAATCGACAGTAATTTCAGGCGTTGAGTTATCCACTTTGACGTCACTATATTTAACAGGCACATGTTCATTGTTCACTGCCAGCTGAATCTGATAATTGCCATCAGGCCAGCTGGAGGCATCAATTACAGCGGTAAATGATGCCCCTGTACTTGTAAATGTCATGGACCCCTGGACTTCATGAAAAACAAAGGGAGTATAAACGTCGCTGTCAACACGGGCGTAGCGGCATTGATCGGCATCCCATTGAACGACATCGTTTTCAGGATCACTTCCAGTAAAAATAACATCAAGCAGACCACTGCCATCGGTTCGCTGGGTGATGCTTTCAATTTCAATTATCGGGGGTTGATTCAGTGATAATATCGATGCATTTTCGGTGATACAGGGGTATGTGGTATCCGCAAACTGAATTCGCATATTGACCGGACTGCGACCGGTTTTTCTGGTTTTGAATTGAAGCGTCGTCAGATCAAGGGGCAATTCAGATGATGGCCAGTCTGGATAAAAACTTTGCCATTTGATAAAAACGAATGTATCGGTGTTGTCATCGCCATCAAGATTATCAATATCTGGCATGGGTTGACCTTCTTCAATCAGTTGCCGGGTGAATGAATCTGAAAACCCATTAAATTCCAAAAATTGATCGCTGTAGTGAAAACAAATACCCATACCAAAAGTTTGCCTGTCCAGGTTGGTTTGATAAGAAAGTTTCAGCCCAAAGGCTTCATTAAGAACATAACTCTCTTTTGGGGATGAAAGGGTCAGCATTTGCGTGGGGATCTTAATGGAAAACATTCCGACCTGATTGGATAGTTTGGGATATTCCACTGGTTTTATTTTCAAAACCGCATTCACAGTGGCGCTACCCGATACGATCCAGGTGTATTGACCATCATTTTCAGTGGTTGCAATCAAATCAAATGTCGTATCTTTACCGCCCTCGCGAGACAGATATATTTCTACTTTGCTTTCTATGGATTGGGTATCCCATTGAATCGACATGGTGTCACCCACAAACCATTGTGATGCCAATGCCGGAGATTGAATCCAAATATTATTCTTTATATCGCTTTGTCCGCCACGGACTGCCCGAATATTTTTTTTACTCCTTTTGGTGTCTGGCGAATCATTTGCCAGTCCAAAATGGATTGTCCAGGCAGAAGTGCCACTATTGGATGTGCTGGTCCAATAATCCTCTGATTGTTGGTTGTGAAAAATTTCAGAGTCAATCGAAGGGTTGTTTTTTGAATAATCAATAATGGATCTCAGTTCCATCTTTGATGGCAACCGCCAGTCCGAATAACCGGCAATTTCTTTGTTATTGCAAACGTTCAAACTTTCTTCCCAGGTATAGTCCTCAGATGCGTTTTTCTCCCAAACCAGACCGGTGCAGATATCTGTAATTGTTTGATCGCCATTATCTTTCCATTGTCGTTGACATTTTTGACCAACAACCCCACGTGTATAAAATGGATTTGTTTTATTCCTAAAAAAACTTTCACCATCATTAAAATTGATCACCCGCGCCATTGTGGGAAAGGCGGCTGTTGTCGATGACCAGTATTGTTCATTTTTGGTTGATGCAAATACTTTTGCAATGGTCGGCTCAGTTTCACTATGATTCACCAATGTTTCCAATTCCTGAATGGTTGGTATCCGCCAGTTGGAATATCCACCCAGTTTTTTCTGGTTCAATTGCTGAATAAAAGCATATGTGTTGCGCTGATTGTTTTCTTCCCCTGTATTTTGAGGATCATCAGGCGCATACCATGTATATTTATTGTCCGCATCGTTGGGATTGCTGTAATTTTCTTCACCATCAGCCATTTGTTTGACTTCCCAAATCAGGCCGGTTACAGTATCTCGTACCATTGCCCAGGATGATGCATCATCAGGTAAATCATTCCCATTGGCATCCATTTTGATATACGATGCTTCATTGATTAAATAACTCCCATCCTGACCATAAAATGCCTGATTCTTGTCCGGGCAGTCGATTGACTGGTTGCTATCAAAGCATTCATTATGCACAAAATCTGGAATGGGACAGCGATGAAGATTGGGATCTCTTGTTGAAATGGTATGGTCAATGAGGATATCGGACAGGTGTTGCTCCAGGCCATCATCAAGGGATAAATCCATAGCATAGGTGCCTGTTTTCCATGAAGAAATATCTACCACTGCGGTATAATAACTTTTTTCAGCGGATAAAAATGTCAACGAATAGGTATGGGCTGCATGGGATGTATTGAAAGTCACTGGCGTATATGTTGAATCATCTGGTTTGACAGAATAAACAGCCCTTTGCCAGTTGAATGTACGCGATTCAGGATCAGTGCCCTCAATGACAATAAACAGGTTTTGGCGGCTGAGATCCAGTGCAGTGGATTGGATCGTAAAACTGGCTGTATGGGCAATGGTCAGTTTTTCTGAATCTGATAGGCCATTGCCAGTTCCCAATTGAATAAAATAGTTGCCAATGTCCCAGGTGGAAATATCGGCAACTGCTGTGTATTGGTTGCCATCGGCTGTAAATACGAGTGGAGAATAAGCGGTATGAGCAGCATCGTCAGAATTAAAAATGAGTGGTGAATATGTGGCAAAATCGGCTGATGTTGAATAGATGCAATTTTCTGGAAGCAAGTTGGCAGTCAGATCCAGAGATGCGGTTCCAGTGAAAACAATATCCAGCATCCCACTGCCATCCATGCGTTGGGTGATGGATTGAATATCGATCGTTCCATTATCCAGGATCGTAATCGCTGCATTTTCTGCCTTTCCGGCATAACCAAAACCGACACTTGTAAAACTGACATTAATATTGCTTTGGCCCAAACCGATTGCATTAAATTCCAGGTCAAGCAATTTGGTTGGCATGTCTGTATTTGGAAAGGAACCTGTAAATACGTCTGCCCATGCGATAACAATAAATTGATCGGTTGCTTCATCATCATCGAGATTGTCGTCTTCTTCACTACTTAACAGGGGCACAGACAGAAGTGATTGTTGCAATACATTATGAAATTGCGTAAATTCCAATTTCTTTGAGTCATAATGAATTCTTATCCCGATGCCAGTGGTTTTTTCCAGGTCGCTGGTCCGATAGTTGACTTCAATATGAACTGTATCAAAAATATTAAGCATCGATTTTGCAGCGGAAAGTGATACAATCTGATTTTTCTGAGGAACTACAGTGAAATCAACCGCCTCAGTGGTTGTGAAGCCATATGGATCAGATGCAGTAAAGAATACAGTTTCAGTGCCAGTCCAGTCCTGGTTTGGAATTTCAATGCGTGCAATATTGTTTACAATGGTTACTTGTAAAGCGGATTGTCCTGTAGCAGTCCAGCTTAATTCACTATCCAGATGATCAACATCTTCAACAAAATTATTCAAAGTAATGTCCGCAAAAGAAGCGCCTTCGGTAATGGTTTGATCATTGATACCTGAAATAATTGGTGGATCGTTTACCGCATTGATCGTCAATAGAAATGATGTACTTGCAGTAAGACCTTCCGGATCATCAACAAGCAAATCGAGAAACAGCGAACCATATTGATTCATTAGAGGTGAGGCTGTGATTGTGTAATTGTTTTCAGAACAGGTATGAGAAATATTGCTGTCTGGCAGTATGGTTTGATCGGATGAGGTAATACTAAAAATAAAATCGCAAGGGGCGGTTTCTATATCATTTACAGTAAAGTGAACAAGGCTTTGGGTATCTTCATCCATTATTTGATCAGGAATATGGCTAATTTCGGGTTTGGTGTTCACAGGTTTTCTAATGATAACACTGGTATTTTCTGCTTTTCCGGCATATCCCTCAGAGACATCACTGATGCTGACATTGATATTGGCCTGTCCCAGCCCAATTGCGTTAAACACTAAATCAACCAGTTTGATTGGTAATTCAGTATAGGGAACATTTTCAGTTGTCTTCCCCCATGAAATGAGAACAAATTGATCTGTATTGGCATCGTTATCATAGTCACTTGTATCATCTTTGGGTTGCGGATCAATTAAGGTGGGAATCGGATTTTGATCTTCATTATCAAACTGAATAAATTCCAATTTGCTTGAGTCATAATGAAGCCTGATTTCAATCCCAAAGGCTTTTCCAAGGTCGGTTGTACTATAGTTCACTTCAATATTGACAGGTTCGGAGAGATAAACCGGCATTTCAGCTGAAACGAGCGATACGATTTGTTCTTTTTGAGATGGTAAAACTTCGATTTGAAGTACTTCAGGTGTTGGTTTAAATTGGTTTGTTGAAGAACTCCCAAAGCTATCAACTGTTGTAAGAATATCAAATAGACCTTGTTGGGTGCCTGTTAAAGTGACATCAATAAATCCGATTGTTGCCGGGCCAGCTACACCTGATGTAGAAAAGCCATTAAAAATAATAAGCCCAGATGTTGATGAATTCACGTTTGCTGGAGAAAATTGAGATCCGGGTGTTTTAATGGCTTCTACTGATACCTTGTCTGAGTCATATGCAATCGTAAATTTATATGCGTTAAGTACTTCGCCTGATGGCACATTTGCTTTAAAGCGAATTGTTTTACTTTCACCTTCAATCGATAGTGTATTTAAATGAATATCTGAACCCGGTTCTGTCCAAAATACCGATTCGGCAAGATTAACTGTAAAATCAACAGCGTATGTGGAAGTTAGCCCATCAGTATCAGTTGCAGTAAAGAACACTGTTTCAGTGCCAGTCCAGTCCTGGTTAAGTATTTCAATGCTTGCAATATTGTTTACAATGGTTACTTGTAAAGCGGATTGTCCTGTAGCAGTCCAGCTTAATTCACTATCCAGATGATCAACATCTTCAACAAAATTATTCAAAGTAATGTCCGCAAAAGTAGCGCCTTCTGTAATGGTTTGATCATTGATATCTGAAATAATTGGCGGGTCGTTTACTGCATTGATCGTCAATTGCAATGATGTACTTGCAGTGAGGCCTTCCGGATCTTGAACAAGTAAAGCGAGAACCAGTGAACCATGTTGATTCATTAGAGGTGAGGCTGTGATTGTGTAATTGTTTTCAAAACAGGTATGGGAAATATTGCTGTCTGGCAGTATGGTTTGATTGGATGAGGTAATACTTAAAGTTAAATCGCAAGGGGCGGTTTCTATATCATTTACAGTAAAGTGAACAAGGCTTTGGGTATCTTCATCCATTATTTGATCAGGAATCTGGCTGATTTCCGGTTTGGTGTTCACAGGTTGTTCAATGATAAAACTGGTATTTTCTGCTCTTCCGATATAATCACCGGACAACGAAAGAAAGCTGACATTAATATTGCACGGGCCAACTCCGATTGCATTGAAATCCAAGTCAACCAGTTTGGCTGGCATGGAAGCATTTGGGAAGGAATCTGTAAAGGCAAACCATGATATGGAAACATATTGATCGGTTTCGGCATCATCATCGAGATTTTCTGTATCACTTTTTGGCGTTTGATCATAGTCTATAGGTGGTTGCAATTCATTAAGAAATTGCGTAAATTCCAGTTTGCTTGAGTCAAAATGAAAGCCTAACCCAATAGAGTTGACTTTGTTAAGGTCGCTTGTCCGATAGTTGACTTCAATATTGACTGAATCAAAAATATTCACTTGGGTATATGCCGAGGAAAGGGATATAATTTGTTCTTCTTGGCGAGTTACAGTGAAGTCCACCGCGTAAGAGGCTGTCAGACCTTCTGGGTCAGTTACAATGAAGAATACTGTTTCAGTGCCAATCCAGCCAGGATATGGAACTGCGGTATTTGCAATGTTATTTGTAATGGTTACTTGTAAAGCCGACTGTCCTATGGCAGTCCAGTTTAATTCACTATTTAGATTGTCAACATCCAAAACAAAATTGTCCAATGTAATATCAGCAAATGATGAAATTTCTGTTATTGTTTGATTATTGATACCAAAAATAATGGGTGGATCATTTACAGCATTGATCGTCAATGAAACTGTTGTGCTTGCTGTGAGACCTTCATTATCTTCAGCAATGAAGCTCAAAAGCAGTGAACCACTCTGATTCATTTCAGGTGAGGCTGTGAGTGTATAATTGTTTTCAGAACAGGTATAGGCAATATTGCTGTCTGGCAGTATGGTTGGGTCCGAGGAGATGATGCTTAAGCTCAAATCGCAAGGCGCACTTTCAGCATCGGTAATAGAAAAAGATATGATCCCTGTGGAATCTTCATTGATGGTTTGGTCTGTAATTAAACTGATAACAGGTGGCGTATTCACAGCTTGGTCTTTATTGACTCGGGCATTTTTTGCATTTCCAGTATAACCATCAGAGACCTCAACAAAGCTCACATTGATATTTCCCTGACCAAAACCGATGGCATTAAAATTTAAATTGGCAAGATTAAGGGCAATAAAATTTTGCGGCCAATCCATTATTGAAGATTTCCACCCAAGGCGCACATATGAATCTGTTGAGGAATCGTTATCATAATTATCAGTATCTGGCCTTGGCTCTGAATTAATCAATGTTGGTGTCAGGCTGATGCCATTAAAGCCAGTAAATTCAAATAATGATGAATCATAATGAAACCGAATATCAATGCCATTTGTCTTGCCATTATCGCTGGAACTGTAATTGGCTGTTAAGGTAAAAGCAGATTGATTGGATAGAGTTGTCGTTGCTGGAGATAAAGCAACAGTCTGGTATTTTTGATTGCTGTAAGTATGAATGGTAAATAAGCCTTGGCGGGTGCCCTTGTCGGGTTCATTAACTGGCTCAATTTTTAGCATGCAGTTGACAGAAATATCGCCGGCGACAATCCATTCGTAATAACCATCATTTTCGGTTATCGCAATGGTTTCAAAGGTGCCTGATCTGCCGCCTTCTCTGGAAAGAGATATTTTGACATTACCAGAAATGTTTTGGGTTTCCCAATTAATCGGCATGATATCACCAGGCTGCCAGAATGAGGCTTGTTTGGGCGACCCAATGAACAAATGACCAAATACCCAACTCTGTCCCCCGCGAACAGCACGAACGATATAGGACGAAACCTTAGCGTTGCGGTTGTCGCCGCCGTAGTTGAAGAGGACGCCCCACGCGTTGCCAGTATCGTCGGCACCGGACGTAGACGACCAATAGAACGCAGACATTGTATCATGAAAATAATCTATGTTCGATGCTGGATTGTATCGAAGAAAATCTACTATCGATCTAATTTCTTTTTGCTCGGGTAACCGCCAATCTGTGTACGTTGAAAAGGATGACTTTTCACAATAATCCATCGCATTTTTCCAGGTTTGTTCTGTATTTTTCGCTTCAAGTTCCCACATCAACCCGCTTGCTATATCAGTAATTGTTCGATCGCCATTAATGACCCAATTATCAAATGACCAACACTGTCCCCCGCGAACAGCACGAACGTAATAGGACGAATCCTTAGCGCCGTTGTAGTCGAGGCTGTTGAGGAAGTTGACGCCCCACGCGCCGCCGGTATAGCTGGCATTGGACGTAGACGACCAATAGAACGCAGACATGGCTCCAGGGAATAAATCAACATCTATAGCCGGATCAATTTTTGCCAAATTTGCAATGCTTGCCAACTCTTTAGGCGAAGGCATGCGCCAGTCATTAAACCCACCCAATTGCTTTTGATTTAGCTGCTCAATGAAAACCTGTGTGTTTTTGCCATCATTATAATAACCGGTATACCCTAAATTATTTGCTGGGTTGGTATCGTACCAGGTATATTGATTATCAGCATCGCTTGGATTTTCAAAATTTGCTACGTCATCTTTGGCTTGTTTTACCTCCCAAATTAAGCCTGTAACATTGTCACGTACCATAACCCAATTTTCAGCATCTTCAGTAAGGTCATTTCCATTGTTATCCATTTTGGTAAAGGACATTTCATTGATGGTATAATTGCCCGCCTGACCATAGAAAGGTTCGCCTGGTTTTGGGCATGATATTTCATTGCCATTATTGTCATAACACTTTGTTTGTCCTGAATCCGGAACCGGACAGGAACAGGGCAATTCAACATAAGTTAAGCCATTGGGCACAATCGCGGTTTGGCCATTGGGATTGGTTACCATTACATTAACAGCGCCAATTTCTTGCATGGGCACACTGACCGATAGTTTTGTGCTGGAATAATAAACCGCTTCAGATGGAATGCCAGCAATTGTCACTGTGGTATTTGTATAAAAGTTTGATCCGGATATGTTGATCATGCCAATACCGATGGTGCGGTTTGGGGCAATTTTGTCAATTACTGGCGGTGTATGATCAATGGTCAGTTTATTGGAAACTGCAAGTACGTCGGCATCAATTCCCAATTGAATAAAATAATTCCCAGATTCCCATGATGACGCATCCACTACCGCTGTATAGGAATTTCCACTGGATGAAAACAGTAATGGCGAATAGGCGGTATGTGCCGGATCACTGGTTTGAAAAATGATTGGCCTATAAGTGGTAAAGTCTGGTGATGTTGAATAAATGCAATGTTCAGGCATCCAGTTGGTCGTTAAATCTTGAGATGCAGTGCCGGTGAACACAATATCCAGCATCCCACTGGCATCATTGCGCTGGGTGATGGATTGAATGTCAATGTTTGTACCATTTTCTGTTTGTTCGATTTGAATGGCTGCATTGGATGCACTCCCTGTGAAGCCTTCAGTGAGCTCAAGAAAGCTGACATTGATACTTCCCTGACCCAAAGCAATTGTTTTGAAATTCAAATCTGCCAGATTCAGTGCCAGGGCATTTTGGGGCCAATTCATTTCAGGGGAGAACCAGCGAAGGGCCACATAGGAATCTGTTGAAGGATCGTTGTCAAAATTGTTTGTATCCGGCTTTGGTTCTGAATTGATTGATGTTGGTGTCAGACTGATGCCATTAAAGCCTTTAAATTCAAATAAAGCGGCGTTATAGTGAAATCGTAAACCAATACCGCTGGATTTGGCATTGTCGCTGGTGCTGTAGTTTGCTGTGATTGTCAGGGATGTATCTGTTGAAACAGTGGTTGCTGCCGGCATCAATATAATTTGTTGATATTTTCTTGGGGTGATTGGATAAATGCTGAATAATCCCTGGCGTGTGCCTTTGCTAAGTTCGTTCAATGGTTCGATTTTTAGCATGCAGTTGACAGAAATATCGCCGGAGACTGTCCATTCGTAAGCGCCATCATTAGCGGTTTCTGCAATGGTTTCGTAGGTGCCATCTCTACCGCCTTCTCTGGATATGGATATTTTGACATCACCGGTGATATTTTGAGTTTCCCAGGCAATGGGCATTGTTTCTCCAGGTTTCCAGAATGAGCCTTGTTGCGGGGATACAATGAATAAATTGCCAGAAACCAAAGACTGCCCGCCACGTACCGCTCGTACATTATTAGTATTGAATTTCATAGAGACTTGATCAGCCCCATTTTGAAAATTGATACACCATCCATAACTGGCAATATTGATATTGGATCTGGATGTCCAATATGATTCAGACAATGTATCTGAAAAAATTGCGGTGTTGATTGCAGGAGAATGTTTTGTATAATCGACAATGCTGCGAAATTCTTTGACCTCAGGTAATCGCCAATCTGCATACATGGCAAGGGATAAATCGGTGCAATATTCCAGAGCTTTTTCCCATGTATATTTGGCATTGGATGATTCCAGTTCCCACATAATGCCATTTGATACGTCGGTAATGGTCCCATCACCATTTAAAACCAAAGAATCTGTGGGTTGACAATGCTCGCCCCGAACCGCACGCACATAATATAATGATTCTTTGGCATATTTATCTATACTGCCAGAGTAAAAATAGACGCCCCATGCCTGAATGGTATCTTCAGCATTGGTTGACGATGACCAGTAGAAATCAGACATGATACCTGGAAAAAAAGTGTCTTCAATGGCTGGATTTATACTGGACAGATTTGCAATATTGGCGAGTTCAATGAGTGAGGGGAATCGCCAATCGCTATAACCGCCCAACTGTTTTTGATTGAGCTGCGCGATAAATGCCTGTGTGTTAATGCCATCGTTGTATGAACCGGTATAGTCTGTACTGTTCTCTGAGGTTGGATCGTACCAGGAATAAGTATTGTCTGCATCGTTGGGATTATCATAATCCTGCATGCCATCGTTTGCCTGTTTAATTTCCCAAATCAAGCCGGTCAAATTATCCCTGACCATCAGCCAGTTATCAGCGTCATCAGGCAGGCTGTTGCCATTTTCATCCAGTTTGGTAAAGGACATCTCGTTTATTTTGAAATTGCCTGCCTGACCATAAAAAGGTTCTCCAGCTTGTGGACAACCAATTTCATTACTCTCACCAAAACATTGAATATCACCGGAATGGGGAATGCGAGCGCTGCACGGCTCAAAAACCGGCAGATTTTTTATCATCATGGTATAGGAGTCACTGGCATTGCCAAAGGAGTCTATGGCATCAACAACAAAAACATTGATGCCTTCCAGCAAAGCGCCTGAGTATTCCCAAACGCCGCTGCCTTCTGTATAAGTAATGCCCGCCTCAGAAGCATTCAAGCGAATGATACTTGTTTGTAAATCGCAAGTCCCTGTCAAAACCACAGCGGTTTCTATTGTAGAAAAGTTTTTGCCATCATGGGTTTGGATGATGGGTATTTCCGGCGGTTCGTTATCGATGGTGAGCTTATCTGAAACAGCGGTGACTGTATCACTAACTCCCAATTGGATATAATAATTGCCCGATAACCAGGTTGACGCATCAACCACTGCTGTATATGAATTTCCATCTGATGAAAAAATGATGGGGGAATAGGCGGTATGGTCAGAATCGCTGGTTTGAAAAATCAGTGGGGTGGATGCGGTGAAATCTGGTGATGTAGAATAAATACAATTCTCTGATTGCAAGTTAGTCGTCAGGCCCTGAGATGATGTTCCTGTGAATACAATTTCAATCATACCGCTGCCATCATCGCGCTGGGTGATTGTGTGAATATTTAATTGATCCGCAATTGCCGACTGGATAAATCCAAAAAAAATCAGGCAAGAAAAAATAATACGAATCCCTGTTGTCAATTTTAAATGGGATGATTTTGACATTCTACAATGGCTCCTTGAAAGAGTATTATTAATAAAAAAGGCAAAAAGGACGCTTTAGTGCTCTCAATTACCCGAAATAGCCTGAGGTTTCAGCCCCGGAGGGTCGTGGCTTTGCCGAATACGATGTCTTTTTAACGATTTCAATAACCGGGGCATTATTTTTGCCTTGCTGTAATTCGTCTTGTGAAGCATTAATTACACATCACTTTTTTGTGAAAACATGTACGCTCTCCTGTATGACAAGCAATACCACCAACCTGATCAACTTTCAGCAAAATTGTATCATTATCGCAGTCTAAAAATACTTCTTTAACCAGTTGAGTACTTCCGGATGTCATTCCTTTGACCCACAATTCCTGTCTGGATCGGCTCCAATAGGTCGCTTTACCAGTTTTTAAGGTTGTATCCCATGATTCCTGATTCATGTATGCCATCATGAGAACCTCGCCAGTTTTATATTCCTGTGCTATTGCAGGGACAAGACCATTCAATTTTTTAAAATCGGGTTGATCCATTTAATTTTCTCCTTATCATCATCAGGCGTTAAAACTTGAGTTGCAAATAAACGCCGAATGTTTAATATTATCGTTTTTCAGTAATAAGGAATGCTCAAAAAATAAATTTATCATTTAATAATTGCTCATTCTGTTTTTGAACCATGATTACACTGAAAATGATGAAAAAGATGAATTATCTAAAAGTGTTTTTATTCATCTTATTGGGTGCAACATAAAAAAGTTGCACTATTTTCTTAGCCCTGAAAGGGCGTAACATACCAGCCCAGGGCAACGCCCTGGGGAAATGTAAAAAAGAATTTTAAGCCCTGTAAGGGCGCTACATAAATGGGCTACCTTTTATCATTGTTAGTTTATGTGTCGCTCTTTCAGGGCTCAAATCATTGTAATATATTTTAATAATGACCCGGTTTTGCCCGCTATTGATTCAAGCATGCAAAATCTCGGCAAAGCCGCGACCGCCTGGGGTTGAAACCCCAGGCTATTTCATGCCGTCCCTTCGGGACTCAGTTAGTTATATTTAATAGTTCGACACAAATTTTATGAGAAATAT
>Ga0272440_1001518_pt1 | contig 18857 bp, 2 predicted proteins | sample SSMMMBAug17_FD_192440 | JGI IMG/M metagenome (GOLD analysis project Ga0272440, IMG submission 192440) | Marine sediment archaeal communities from Little Sippewissett salt marsh, Falmouth, MA, United States - SSM-MMB-Aug17 | ecosystem: Environmental > Aquatic > Marine > Wetlands > Sediment ...
GCTTTTTGTGCAAATTGAGTTTTTATATATTCTCTTGTATAAACATCTTGTTCATCAGCTTTTAATAAAAGTGTATTATCAAGATAATTACGAGTATAAATATCTGATACTTGTGCAAGATGCGAATTAATGAAGTCTCTTGTATAAATATCTGACTTATTGGCTTTTAAATCAAATTGTGAATCAAGAAAGCTTTGTTTGTATATATCAGATTCATTTATTGCACTTGATTTATCAAGCTTTTGAGCTAATTGGGAGTCAATATAGTTTCTTTTATAAATGTCTGAATTATCCGCTTTTAATGAAAAAATATCATCTACATATGTTCGAGTATAAACATCTATAATATCAGCTTTTTGTGAAAGTTTAGAATCAATATTATTCCGAGTATAAATATCTGATACTTTTGCAAGCTGCGCATTAATGAAGTCTCTGGTGTAAATAGCTGACTCATTTGCTTTGAAGTCTAATTGTGAATCAAGATAGCTTCGAGTGTAAATATCAGACTCATTTACTGCATCTGATTTATCAAGTTTTTGAGCAAATTGTGAGTCAATATAGCTTCTTGTATAAATTTCTGAACTATCAGCTTTTAATGAATATATGTCATCAATAATTGTTCGTGTATAAACATTTATAATATCAGCTTTTTGTCCAAGTTTTGAGTTTATGTAGTCTCTGGTATAAATATCTGTTTGATTTGCTTTTAAATCAAAATGAGAATCAAGATAAATGTTATCATAAATATCTGATTTGTCAGCTTTTTGTGCAAATTGGGAATTTATATAATCTCTTGTATAAACATCTTGTTCGTCAGCTTTTGATAAAAGAATAATATCAAGATGACTCTGAGTGTAAACATCTGATTGATTAGATTTTAATGAAAGTTGTGAATCAATATAAGCTTTTGTATAAACATCTGATTCATTTGTTTTAAGTGCAAGTTGTGAATCAATATAACCCTGCGTATATACATCTGATTGATTAGATTTTAATGTAAGCTGACTGTCTATGTATGATCGAGTATAAACATTTGTCTTATCAGCCTTTTGTGTAAATTGAGAATCAATATTATTGCGTGTATATACATCAGAATTTTGTGCAAACATTGAATTAATATAATTTCTAGTATAAATATCTTTGTGATTTGCTTTTAGATCAATCAGTGAATTAATATAAGTTCGAGTATAAACATTAGATTTATTAGCCTTTTGTGTAAATTTAGAATTAATATAATCCCTTGTATAGACATTTATTTCATCAGCTTTTAATAAAAGCAAATTTTTAAGATAGCTGCGGGTATAAACATCTGATTCATTGACTTTGAGTACAAGTTGTGAATCAATGTAATCTTGTGTATAAACATCTGATTGATTGGATTTTAATACAAGTTGATTATCAATATATGTTCGTGAATACACATTTTCATTATCTGCTTTTTGTGCAAATTGAGAATTAATATAATCCCTTGTATAAACATTTATTTCATCAGCTTTTAATAAAAGCGCATTCTCAAGATAGCTGCGAGTATAAACATCAGATTCATTTGCTTTAAGTGCAAGTTGTGAATTAATATAAGATTGTGTATAAACATCTGATTCATTTGCTTTAAGTTCAAGTTGTGAATCAATATAAGATTGTGTATAAACATCAGATTGACTGGATTTTAATGCAAGTTGATTATCAATATATGTTCGTGAATACACATTTTCATTATCTGCTTTTTGTGCAAATTGTGAATCAATATTATTACGAGTATACACTTCAGATGCCTTTGCAAATACAGAGTTTATATAGTCTTTTGTAAAAACATCATCTTTATTTGTCTTTAATTCAAGTTGAGAGTCAATATATGTTCGTGTGTATACTTCTGAATTATCTGGCTTTAATTGCTCAATTTTAGATAAATCTGATTGATTTGCTTTATCAGATAGTAAAGAATCTATTGTTGATTTTGTATATGTATTTTTTTTGTCAGCCTTTTCTGAAATAAATGCATTGATTTGTGATTTTGTATAAATTTCATCTAAATCAGCTTTTAATAATAGGGCATCTGTATAATATGCTGCCTGGCTTTGCGCTGCTAATTTTTCATCAATTTCTTTACGATTATAAAGCTCGGCTTTAAAATATACATTAATATTATCAGCTTTTAAATTTAAAAGATTATCAAGACTTGTTCTTGTGTATATTGATGATTTATTTGCTTTTAAGCTTATCTGGTCATCAATATAATCCTTAGTATATATTTCTGCATGATCAACAAGATCTGATTTTTTAGCATAAGATTCAAAATCTGAAATATTTAATTTGTTATCAATTTTTGATAACTCATCTTTAATTCCTGGTGAAAGTTTTGAAATAGTAACTGAGTCATCAGCAATTTTTAAAGTTGTTATGCTGCTTTCTTTAATTTTATTTTCATTAATTGAGTTATCAGCAATATCATCAGGTTGTATTTGATCAATTGTTTTGCTTACTTGAATCCAGTGTTTTCCATCGCTTATTATTGACAATTCTTCAAACTGTTTGATTAAATACTTTGATTTTCCACCCTGATCAGGGTCATGATTAATATTATTAATAGTTTGACCAGATTGTGTAGTAATGGAGATTTGTTCATTTTCATTAAGGTTAATTATTGTTATTAATCTATTTGCTGCTTTATTTGCAGCAGGTAGAATAATTTTTGAGTTTCCTGATACAAGTAAAATATCATCCCCATCATCAATTTGATAATGTTCATCAGTAATTCTTTTTATTATTCGCCCTGCAGAAGTATTTGATCGAAATGATGACCAAACACTGTTTAATGGTAAAAATTCATTTTCAAATCTAATAGAATCCCATTCTTTTTCTCCTTTTTTTCTAACTTCAATGCCAATATAATAGGGTTTAGAAAAAGATAATGCATCAGAATAATCATTGTCTTTATCTGGATCATTAAATGGCGTGTATATTCCTAAAAAAACATCATATACACCAGCTTTAACTTTTACTTCGTGAAGTTCTTCCCATAATTTTTTACCCTGCCCAGGTATCTGATGATCCCATATACTAAAAAGAATTTCATAATAACTGTTTTTAATAGCAATACCTTTGCTGTCACTTAAAAAACCCTGGAAATTTATTACCTGGTTTGTTGCGGCATTTAGATAAAATGGTAGAGAATAAAGTAATAAGAAAAATAATATGAGCTTGGATAAATTTTTCATTTTATACCTCATTTTATGGTTTAAAACTGGTTTCAATTAATTTAGTGGACTTAGTGGACTTAGTTGACATAGTGTACAGTAAAAAAATATTTTTTTCAGTCCACTGCGTCCACTGTGTCCACTGAGTCCACTGCGTCCACTAAGTCCACTAAGTCCACTATGTTCCCAAAAAAAATTAAATCAACAGAAATAGGACAAGTCCCATAAGTAGAATAATCTAATCTTTCCAAAGAGCTATAATCTATTATTTATACAACGAATTTTTTTTTAAAATAAAATATAAAGTTATAATAATTATCATCAAAAACATAAATATTTCTATCAAATAATTCAAATTGTAATAAATACTAATAAAGCATCCACCACCTTCATCTGAATTAACTTGTATAGCGTTACTTGTATCAGGTCCCTCATTATTTTGTGTAATTCCAAAAGTCATTAAATGGTCAAATTCCAATAATATTATGTTATCTCTAAATAAACTATAATTTACCTCTTTTAACTTATAGCCATCATATCCATCACCTTTTTCAGATATCCATACTGGCAATTTTTTATTTGTTTTAATGCTTTGAAAAATTTCATCATGGATTATTAGAGGAAGATTTATTTTAGGCCCTGATTTAGTTTGTCTACTTCCATGTGAATTAATAATTGGGTTATAGTAAACATTGGCACCAGCGTATTTTCCTGATGCTGCCTTAAATTTAATATCAACTGCAATTCCAGATTTATCTGTCATATAATATGTAACTATAACTTTTAATAAATCTTCTGGTTCCAACTTCTTTAAAACTGGTTCATTTATGTCAATATTATAATAATCAGTTTCAGGTTCATAATTAAGTTCAGAATTATTTAGATTATTTGATTTATCAAAGCCATCTATAAAAAGATAATCTAAAGGAATTGTAGAAATATTAATATTAAGTGGATATTCATTGGCATTTGAATCTTTAAGAATAATTAATAGCCTTGTACCTATAAGTGGATAAAACAGGGTTTGGGTCTGGGCTCTGGATTTAATTGTACCAAATTTATCGTAAATACCAGCTTCTTGCTCAGACAAATCCATTATTTTGTTTTCTAAAGAAGCATATACTTTAAAATCAAACTCGTTGCTTTCAATTAAATCAGAGCCATCAAATATATCATACCTGATTGTATAAGTTGTATCCCCTTGATTTGGAGTATTTGGCAAGGCTTTACTAAATGAAAAATTATCTTGCCAGTTATACTTTAAAGCTCCATATTCTGTATATCCTGATAATACATAGTTATCTATATTTACCAGAAGCATATTCTTAAAATTATATGGAATTATCTGCATATCAAAGTCATTATCATAAGTGCTGATGCAAATATCATATATAGGCGCCATAGGATCAAAATCAGATTTAAATAACTGTATAAAAATTGGATTTGTAATGCTTTCAGGACAGATGTCTTTGCCAGACTCATTTGTGTATTCATAGGGCTCATAGCCTTTTGCAATTATTATCAGTCGATATTTATCATTATAATCTAATTTTTCAGAAAAACTGTTATTGTAAGCCTTATTTTCCTGGACTATCTCTCCACTTAAACTGCTTAAAATTATATATTTATATTGATCAGGTACTTGATAAGGTTCAATTAATCGTGCATTAAGTGTAAAAAAACCATTATTTTTCTTGATAAGCGGGGTGTTTATAATATGATTATTTGTTATATGAATTTGTGATGACTCAAAATATTCATAGTTATTTGATTCAATTTGAATAATGTATGCGCCAGGATTTATATTTTTTATAATGGAGCTTGAGTTTTCAGTGGTTTGTGAAACTATTTTGTTTAAATTACAATCAATAATATTTAATAAATAAGAATCAAATTCTTTATAATCACCACTTAAATTTATGTTAAGGCTGATTAAATCATGCTCTGGCAAATAATTAACCTTTACAATGGCATATTGAGAATTTTGCTTTCCATCATTTACATTAAAAATAAAATCATCTGACTCAAGATATTGATCCTTGCTAATATACATAAAATTCCCATTCAATGGGTTTGTAAGAATTACATCACCATTTTGGGGCTGTCTTACAATTTTGTATTGTAATATATCGCTATCAATATCAAATGATTTTAACTGACCATTGTATATCTGGCTTTTATCAACAATTATTGATTCAGCTATGGCAACAGGAGGATCATTGATATTTTGAATATTAATTCTAACTATATTAGAAGATTTTGAAATATTATCACTTACTGAAAATGAAAATTCATCAAACCCATTTAAATCGGGTTTAGGAGTATAAGTGATATCAGGTGGAAAACCAGAAAGTTTTCCCTTTAAAGGTTGTTTTATTATAAAATATTCCAGTTCATCACTATCAATATCAACAGCTGAAAGAAAGATGCTAATTGATGTATCTTCTTGCATTGAGATATCTTGATTTCTTGCAATTGGTGGGTCATTAACAGGATTAATGATTAGATTAATTGTTTGTTCAACTGAAGTTGATTGAAATCCATCAGTAACATTAATAGAAAAAGAATCATTGCCATAAGAATTTGCAAAAGGTGTATAATAAATAATACCATTTGAAAAAGATGTAAGTCCATGTTCTGGAAGTTTATCAATAGATAATGATATTTCAGAGGGGTCACTATCTGTATCATTTATCATAACAGGAATTTTAGCTATTGTATCTTCACTTAAAATTTGCTGGGATGAAACTATTACCACAGGTGGATCATTAATAGATTTTATATAAATTGATAATTCTTTATCTTCATTGGTTTGTTTATCTCTGTATGTAAGAGTATCATTGCCATAAAAGTTTGGATCAGGTGTATAAGAATAAGAATTATTATCAATTGATAGCTTGCCAAAAGAAGGATATTTTATAATATCAAGAGAAGAGCTAAGTTTAGTATTAACAGCCATATCTTCAGCAGCTATAATATCTGCTGACTGTACACCAATCCAGATAGGAACATTTACAATATTAGAGCTTAGGCTTCCATCATATGCTTGAAAGCTAAAATTGTCATGACCCCAGTAATCCTTTTCTGGTATATATGTTGCTATAAAACCATCCATTTTTATGGAACCATGTGATGGTATGTCTTTAATAATCATGGTAAGATCGTCATTGTCAACATCACTTGCTGATAAAACTATATTTTTTGATATATTTTCAGGTATTTCAATTAAGTCAGAAAGATATGAAACAGGGTGGTCGTTTATTGGATTTATATTAATAGTAATCTGGGCAGAAGAAGGGGCACTTTGTCCATCTGATACTGAAAATACAAAAGTATCAATACCATTTTCATCAGGCTGGGGAGAATAATCAAATATACCAGTAATTGAATCAACAATTTCCACCCAGCCTTTTTTAGTATTTTTAATAATCTGAAAAGAAAGTAAATCATTATCTGGATCAAATGCATTTAAACTTCCTTCAAATGAGTTATCTTCATTAATTGTATAGCTATTATCTGTTGCACAGGGAGGATCATTAGCAGGTAAGATGGTTATTGCTACCTGAGCTGTTAATGATTCTGCCTGTCCATCAGTTACATAAAAAGAAAGGCTGTCTATGCCATGTATATTTTCATATGGACTGTAATTTAAAAGCCCGGTACTTAAATCAACCATTAAAACCTGACCTTTTTGAGGGGCAGAAGATATGTAAAAAGTAATTGGATCAGAATCAATGTCATTTGATTTAAGATTGATAAATACAGATTCATCTTCATTTGTTTCCACAGCAATGCTATGGGCAACAGGCACATCATTTACTGGTTTAATTGAAATCTTTACCATGGCTGTGTTACTTTTTGCCTCCGGGTCACTAACCTGGGCAATGAAATAGTCATTTCCATTTTGGTTTGCAAATGGGGTGTAAGAATATGTGCAGTCAGCTTCATCGACAATAATTGCAATACCTTTTGAACTCTGACCAATAATTGAACAGGTTATTGGGTCATTATCAACATCTAATATTTGAAGATTCCCCAAATACCCCTGATCTTCAGTAACTGAAATAAAGCTATCGTCAATTGCAGGCGCATCATTTACATTATTTATAGTTATATTAACAACAGCAATATTAGAATCCAGGCTATTATCATAGGCAATATAGGTAAATTGATCATTTCCAAAATAATTAGTGTATGGAATATATGTCAGTTCCTGACCCTGTCCTGATAATATACCACAACAGGGGCTATCTTTTATTTCAAATTCAAGTGGATCATCATCAGGATCAATTGCCATCAAATGAATTAAAAGGCTTTGGTCTTCATTTGTTACAAGGGTCATTGACTCAGCAAAGGGACTTAAATTAACTGGTTCAACAATAATATCAATTTCCAATTCTGTTAAACTGATATTATCACTTACTTGAAATATTATTTTATCCTTTCCACTAAAGTTTGGATTTGAAGTATAGGTTATCTGGCAATTATTTGATTTAACCATGCCATTTAAGGCCTGGCCCGTGCTAAAAATTAAATCATCATCATCAGCATCAAAAACACTTATAGTAAAGGTTTTAGCCTCGTTTTCCTTTGCATAAACTGGCAATAATTCATGAATAATTGGAGGATCATTTTCAGGGCTTATTAAAATGCTATAGGTCTTTTCCCTGTCATTAATCTGATATTTAAAATGATCATATCCATAGTAATTTAAATCTGGTGTATATATCATATCAGGGGGTAGTCCTGATAAGGTTCCATGTTCAGGATTTACTGTAATAATAGCATTTTCAGAAATATTTATGCTGGTGGCCATATCTTCTAAAGTGCTTATATTTGTTGGTGGATTCACATTAATTGTTATATATCCAAAGTCTGACACAGAAAGCTCATCCTTAACAAAAAACATAAAAGAATCTTTTCCCTGAAAATCAGGCTCTGGTGTATAAATTAAATTTGGGATATTGCCAGATAATGTGCCATGTTCAGGATTATTTTTAATAATATATGATAGTATTTCATTATCAATGTCTTTGGAAGTTAATGTTATCTCAAGGGCCTGGCCTTGAATATGTTCAAAATAATTATTAACTGCTTTTGGAATATCATTTACAGGAAAAACATTTAATGTAATATCCACAGCCTGGGAAACAAACTCTCCATCACTAACACAAAAGCTAAAATTATCAGTTCCATAATAATTGGAAAATGGATGGTAGGTTATAATGCCATTTTTTGCATCAATCATACTTAATCTACCATTATTACATTTGTTTACCAGGCTATAATTTAATGAATCAGCATCAGCATCAAAGGCTTGAAGTGTGTATATTTTTGGAGTGTCTTCAAGAAGGGTAATTTTTGCAGGTATTGCATAAGGCATGTCATTAACTGCTTCAACACTTAAATACACAAAGGCCCTTTGTGAAATCATCCTTCCATCATTAACATAAAAAGAAAAAACATCCTCACCATAATAGTTTAAAGCCGGGGTATACATGAAGACTCCAGAGATTTCATCAAGTAAAATTACATCCCCATGCTTTGTAATATCTGTTATAACAAAATTAATATCATCCTGGTCAGGGTCATATCCTTGAAGAGTACCATTTACTGAACAGTCTTCATTTAAAGTTAATGAAACAGGATTTGCATAAGGATCGTCATTTATGGGCCGGACAGTAATATTAATTAAAGCCTCATCTGATTTATATATTTTATCACTTGCTTTATATTTAAAAAAATCAACCCCATTAAAGTCAGAGTCTGGCTTATATGTAAAGGAACCGCGTTCTGATTCAATTGAGATGATTCCATGTTCAGGAGATTTCGTTAATTCAAATATTAGCTCATCCCCATCTTCATCAATTGCATTAAAATTACCTTGAATTTCCATATCTTCATTTGTTACAAATACGCTGTCTTTTGCAAAAGGCGCGTGGTTCAATACTCTAAAGGATGCAATAATGGTATGATTTTTTTTGATATCTGAAAAAATATAATTAAGTCCTGATATAGAAACAGGATTACTATCCACTAGTAATTCATGGATTTCATAGCCAATATCAGGCATAAAAGAAAAATTCAAATTTGATCTGGCCTCAACTGAAACATTGCCATGAGGAATTATTGAGCCATTTGACCCGGAAATTGCAGAAATTATAAAGGTTTTTTTCTTAAAGGAAGCATGTATTGCATGATCATGATCAATGTTAACAAAGGAATATGTATCACCATTTAGTTTTACCTCCTGTCCATCAACAACTAATCTGTCAATTTCATAGCCTGGTTCTGAATTTATGGAAAAGAATTGAAAACTGCCCTTTTCAACTGTAATATTTCCTGAAGGCTCAATGCTTCCATTTTCGCTAAATGAAGCATTTATGGTATATACCTTCTTAAAACTGACAATAATGGAATAATCCTTCATAACCTTATCAATTATATACTCATTTCCTGTAAGTAATATGGATTCATTATTTAACAAAAAGGTATCTATCTCATAGCCTTTATTTGGATTTATCACAAATGTCTGACCATCACCCTGTGGCACAAAGACATCTCCATCTGGATTGATTTGTCCATTTTCACCAGCATTGGTTTCAATTTTTCGAATAATACGTTTAAATGAAGCTTTTATAGTATGAGGGGATGTTACCTGCATGAATGTATATGACTGATCTAAAAGATTAACTGCCATTTCATCAACCATAACCCTATCTATTAAATAACCGGTATTTGGCAATATTTGAAATAATTGATTTTTTGTTTTTTCAACCATAACGCTTCCAAAGGGTGTGATTTGACCATTTTCATCAGCAGTTGCCTGTATCATATACATTGGTATTGGCTCTTTATAATAAGTTGATGCGATTTTACTATTTGCATTTCCTGCACGATCTTTAAACCGGATATAAATATTTTTTTCTCCTGTACCTTTGGTTAATTTCCATTGTTTTGTTTTTGAGATATTTTCCCATTTTCCACCCTCTTTATAGCTTGTATTGCTAAGAAACATTTCCACTGCACCAGTTGCACCTAATGTTATATTGATATTTCTGCTTGAAGTTTTTTCAGGCACAAGCACAAAAGGATTTGAAGGTGGAATTGTATCAATACGAAATGAAATGCTTGTGGTGGGCCCAAGGCGACCCTCTTTATCAATTGGTGCAACATGAAAATAGTAGGAAACATCATCTCCTGTTAAATCCTCACTTGTAATTTTCCTGGTTTTAATGGGGTGCTTTGATGTTGTATTTTGCATTGTAAATGTTAAATTGGAATCTTTTTCAAAGCTTTGATAATATCCCACAATGTCTTCACTTCCTTCAATTGGAGGATCCCAGGATACTGTTATATTTGGATCATTTGAGATTTTATCTGGAATCTGGCCTTTGAAATTATCTCGTGTTCTTTGATTTATTAATTGAAATGCATGGCTGTTAGATTTTAAATTTCTAACAGGTCCAGGTCTATTATACATGCCATTTTTAATACCTGAATAATTTTGATAGCCTGATTTTTGCTTATTTCTGGCTGGAATTTTTTTAAATTTAAAATGTATTTCACTGGTTTTTTGAAAACTTGAAGCATTATCTCTAGTTTCCACACCTGTTCCATTAACATTTGCCCATTGCATGATTTCATAAGAATTAAAAAAAGCAGTAAATCGCAGTTGATACTTTGTATTTCCATGAAGGCTATCCAAAGAAAAAGATCCATTATTATTAACAGATAATCTCTGAACAAAATGACCATTTCTACGAAATACATCAAGAATAAGCTGGCTTGCTTCTTCGGGAATTTCAGCATGATTGTTTATATTTAATAAGGTTTCTTTTGTAAGATTAAAATCAACCTGGCCATCAATTGCTTTCCCACCCCTTGATTGCGGAGGGTAGCCCTTTGCATAAACAGTTACAATATAATCACTAACTGGCTCATTATTTGAATGAAACTTCCTTAAACCATTAACTATAAACATACCATTTTCATTGGTTTTAGCAATGCCACAAAAGTCAGCCATCCCCCTTGCAGATGCAGAAAATACTTCAATTAAAACCTTTTTCATTGGTGAGCCATCAATTGCTTCTGTAATATAGCCTGAAATACTTCCAGTCGGCTCAAGTGATAAATTAAACTCACCTGGTAATTTATCAGGCAGCATAATATCAGCATAGTCAGTATGTGCAACACTGATAATATAATCATCAGCACTTGGGACATTTTGAACAATGTATGCCCCGAATCTATCGCTGAACACTTCATTAAAATAATTTGTAGACTGGGAATAAACAGTTATCTTTGCTTTAAAAACAGGCTTTTTTTCAAGCTTATCATCTATTATTCCCTTTATTTCATGTGATGCTTTAAACACGATATTTTGTGTCAAATCCTCACCCATTGATATATTTTTTAAGGTCACTGTTGCATATTGTGGGTCATTAAATGGCCATGCCATTAATTTATAATCAATTGCATCTGGCAAACCAGTAATTTCAAACCTTCCATCTTCATTGCTTAATGACCAGCCATAAGCATTGGGATTTGAAGGTGAAAACATCTCAACCTTTACTTGAGAAACAGGCTTACCAGCCTGGTCAGAAACATTTCCACAAAGCTTATAACTGTTTATCGGCTTTAGTAAAAAATTAATTTGAATACTTCCACTGGCTACGTTTTGCTTAATTTGAGTTGCATAACCATTATCTGGCTTTGCTGTTACCTTGTAATCCCTTGATTCAGGGATACCATAAATTTCATAACGTCCTGTTTTTGAGGTGTAAATACCATTGCCTGCCTGATGAGCAAATGACCAGGCATCAACCCATATTCCAGATAATGCTTCTCCCTGATCATTTGTTACAATGCCTTTAATATATGCTGTGTTACTTATTAAAACATCTATATTTTGTGGATTGTAATCAATGGTTGAAACATTCAGGGAATAAAGCCTGTTTCTAACAGTATTATCTCCATTATAGAAAAATGACCCATGCTTTTGATCCCTTACTTCAATAATAAAATCATTGCTTTTACCAAGGCCATTAATTGAATAAAAACCATGTTCATTAGTTTGGGCATTTCCAAATGATAATGTGTTTTCAGACCATGCCTCTACTTGAATGCCAATTATTCCATATCCTTTATCATCCAATACCCTGCCTGAAATACTTGAGCCCTTATTTAAGCTGAAATCAACAAATATGTCAGGTTTATTATCTGTAATATCGATTAGTAATGCATTATTTTCACTTAAAGAATCCTTGTAATACTGATTTTGATAATTCTGCGACCAGGCATAAACTAAATAATCATTTGAAGGAGTCAGCCCTGTAATTGAATAAGGAGCATGACTGCCATGTTCCAGTTCAACCTTAACACTATAATGAAGATTTAAAGCATGAGATATTGCATCAATCCAGACTGTGTCACCAATTTTTGCATTACCTGGAAATATAATTTTTCCTGAAATTATTTGATTATCATCAGCCTTTTTCATCTGAAAAACAATATTTGATATGTTTTTTGATGATACATTTAGCACATCAGCATCCTGCCAGCTATCCCAGCCATCATAAGCCTGGTATGGATAATCCCTGGAGAAAATTTCCAGTACATAGTCATGGGCAGGCTTTAAGCCACTTATTGTATAATCAACAGCATGGTCTGTACCTTTTATTTCTATGGTTTTGCTGAAATTTATTGATCTTGACCATGCATTTATACGTATTTCACTGTCTTTTTCCAGACCTAAAACTGTTCCACTTATATTTCTTAATGGTTCTTGTAAACTAAAATCAATTGAACTTGAATCCTGCTTTAAAACCAATATCTGAGATGCATTAATATATTTTTCAGGAAATATGGATATTTTATATGTTCCAGGCAATAAGCCTGTTAGTGTATAATTTGAAAACTGGCTTAAATCACTGGTTGAAACCCATTTGCCATCACCTTCCATTAAGCTTGCCTCAATATAAATTCCAGAAATTGGCAATCCATTATATTCAATTAATCCAGCAATTGTAAGACCCTTTTTAAGTATTAAGTTTCGATGTGTGCTGTTTATATCAGGCAGGGGAGAAACACCATCTGCTAAAGTCCAGTCATATACAGTATCATTAAACATATCACCATCATCATTATCTCTATAATAAGCAGGTAAATAAGCTCTGTTTAAAATAGAGATAATATAATCATCTGCAATTAAATCAAGGCCTGTGATCTCATAAAAACCATTGCCATCAGTTGAAACATCTCCACCAGAATGATTTTTTTCAGACCAGATATTAATCCATATTCCTTCAGGTGCAGGATTTTTTGTTTTTTCTATAAAAATTCTTCCCTTAATTACAGCTCCCTTGTCCAGAATAAAATCAATTCCATTCTGGTTTCCGCGCCTTAAATCCAGTATATTTGCATTATCAATTAATTCTTGCATATTATAATATTGAGCAGGATAATCGTCAGGAAAGCATGAAATAATATAATCATCGCCAGGCAAAAGATTAGATATGGTATATTGCCCAAATTCATTAGATACTGCCTCACCATACTTTGTGGCAGATTCAGAAATTGACCAGGCAGCAATATGTACATTTTTCACAGGATTATCATATATATTTTTAACAATACCTGAAATAGTGCTGTTAGATAATAAATAAAAGTTTACATCAAGTTTTCCTGTGGAAATTAAACTGGCATCATTCATATTTGTAACACCAGGGTATGCCTGAATCATATATGACAGATTATCAACACTAACACGATATCCCAGTTCATTTGCATCTTCAGCACTTACCAATTGCAATCCATTAATTGTATAAGCACCATTTTCATCGGTTAATCCTCGACCCCCGCAGTTTAAAGCATCAGACCATGCATTGACCCAGACTCCTTGAATTGCCTTATTTTTTTCTTTATCATAGACAAACCCTGCAATTAAAAAGTCTTTTTTGGAATTCATAATAATATCAATATTGCTTAAGACTGGATATTCTGGATTAACAAACCTTGCTTTTTCAATGGAAAATTCACTATAATCTGGAACATCCTGGCCTGGTATTTTATCCCCAGGCAAATAGTAATAAAGTAAAGCATTTAATTTATCAGACCATGCAGATATATAATAAGAATATAAAGGATCAAGGTTTGTAATTGTATATCTGCCATTTTCATCAGTCATTACACTTGTGCCAAAATAAATACTATTTGAAAACACATCAACACTGATGCCGCTAATACCTTGACTGCCATCGTGTACTCTTCCCCTGATTCCATGATTAAATGATCTCTTTAGTGTAAAATTAATATTTTCAAGATTATTATCCATTGTTGAAAGATAATCAGCCATATCATGATGAGTTTTTAAATTATAAAACTGGCCCTGGTAATTATTATCATCAATTGGCGGCCATACAGACGCAATTAAATTATTTTCTTCAGGAAGATTTTCAAGTGTATATTTTCCAAATTCATCTGATAATACACTTTTAAGAAATTGATTCATATGCCAGATTTCAACACGATATTTAATAAGCCCTTTATTAGTATCTTCAGCACGAACATAACCCCTAATTGATCTATTAATTTTGGTCTTAAATTGTGCATTTATATTAAAATCCATGTTTGCAATCAGGGCAAATTGTGAAAGGGGACCCTTTGACTCACCATTAACCAATATATTATCAATTAAATAACCATCATCAGCTTTTATATCAAAAACATGATAGGAACCATCTCTAACCTGCCACATTCCAGTTGGAGAGATAAAACCTCCATTTTCTGCACTTGCTGAAAGATTATAAGTTATTATTGAATTAAATATAGCTTCAAGGTCATGGTTTGCATTAATATTAGTAAATACATAATAATCCCTGGGCCCTATGGAATATCCATCAATGAGTACATCACTGACTTCATAACCATCATCACTATCTATTATAAAAACCTTATACTGCCCCTGTGCTATTTTAACTTCATTATAAGCGTTATTTGGTGTGATCTTTCCACCAGTGTTAGTATTTATTTTTATAATAAAATTTTCCAGTTCTTTAAAGGAAACATTAATTGTATGGTCTTTTGAAATGTCCCAAAAGGTATAAAGTGCAATTTTTCCAAGTGAAACATCATCCACTAAAACATCTAAAACCTCATACCCTGAATCTGGATTAAAAATATAGGTCTGGCTTTCACCTCTGGAAAATATTTTTTGACCCAATGGGTAAATACTGCCATGGGCTCCAGAGCTTGAATTAATTTGAAATTTCTTAAAACTAACACTAATGGTGTGATTTTCAACAAGATCCCAAAATATATAACCATTTATTGATCCATGGGAAACATGATCAATTATTACATCCTCAATACCATAACCCTCATCCGGGGAAATTACAAATGCTTGAAAGCCACCCATAGCAACATCAATCTGACCCTTTGGTTCAATTTTGCCATGCATTCCAGAGCTTGCAATAATTACAGGTTTTCTTTTAAATAATGCAGTAATTTGATGCTCTTGTTGAACATTAAAAAAGGTATAGTTCGCAAGTGGAGCAATTTCCTCTGAATTAACAATCAATCTGTCAATTTCAAATCCAAAATTTGGATGAATTGAAAAAACATAATCCTGGCCCTCATTAACCAAAATATTTCCAAAAGGCTCAATTGTGCCATTTTCACCTGCATTAGAATAAATTGTATATGATGATGATTCAAAGCTTGCATATATTGTGTGATTTTCTAAAATGTCCTGAAAGTAATATTGATTAACACTACCTTTAGAAACATCATCCACAATAACATCAGAGATACGATACCCGGGATTGGAAACAATGTTAAAAATCTGATAATCCCCCATATCCACCTGAATCTGACCTGAAGGATTTATATATCCATTTTCTGAAGCATAGGCAATAATTACAGGCTTTTGATGAAATTTAACTTGTATTTCATGATTTGATGAAATTTCTCGAAATGTATATTGATTTCGAGCTCCAATGGAAACCTGATCTATAATTAGATCCTCAATCTGAAATCCCTGCTCTGGCTCAATAATAAGATTAAGCTCACTACCCTTTACTAAAACTGTCTTACCCTCAGGAAATATTCTGCCACCCTTTCCAGAAATCGCATTAATTTCAAATACTGGCAAAGCCTCAAATTTTGCTGCAATTGTATGATCTGTTGAAATATTTTCAAAAGTATATGTTGATAAAATTCCTTTGGATTCGCCATCAATTATAACATCTTCTACCTGATATCCATTATCAGGTTTTATAACAAAAATCTGCTTTTCTCCTTTTTTTAACTCTATTAGTCCAGCAGGATCAATATAGCCATTAAGGCCAGGTGTAGCTATAATGCTATAATTGCAAACTGAAAAAATTACCCTGATTGTATGGTCATTTGAAAGATTATTAAATCTATAATAAGGCAAAATATCATGACTTACATCATCTACAAAAACAGATTCAATGCAATAACCATCATTAGAAATAAATTCAAACTCCTGATTTTTACCTTTGCTAACCCAAACTTCACCCCCAGGAATAATAGAGCCATCACCAACTCTCACAGCCTTTATTAAAACCATTTTTTTAAATGTTACTGATATCCCATGATCCGAAGATAGATGCCAGAATGTATACCTGTCTGTTGGTTCAATATTATTACCATTCACTACAATTGTATCTATTTCAAAGCCTTTATCTGGTGTAATTATAAATTCCTGGTTTTCTCCCTCATTAATAATGACATTTCCTTGTGGAAAAATTGAGCCATTTTCACCTGCCAGTGAATTAATAGTATATGTTTTTTGCTCAAATATTACATTAATAACATGATCTGCATCAATGTTTTCAAACATATAATAATCAATAATACCATGGGATACCTGATCAATAATAACATCTGATACAACAAATCCATTTTCAGGCTTTATGATAAATAGCTGACTTTCACCTTCACTAATATTAATATCATCAGGAATAATACTTCCCTTGCCTGTAATCAATGTCTTTATTTGAAAAGTTTTTAATTTATTTATAATTTTAATATTAACTGTATCCTGGGCCTGCATACCATAAGTATCAGTTACAGTTAATAAAAATGTAATTAAAATATCATTACTATCTATTTCTGGAGCAATAAATGAAGGATTAAAAGCAATATAATCAGAAAGCAAAACAACTGGGCCATTTAATTGAAGCCATTCATAAGATTTTATTTCATCATCAACACCTGAAGAATTAGATGCATCAAGAACAACATTTAAGCCTTCATTCACACTTTGATCTATTCCTGCATTGGCTACTGGAGGATCGTTAATGCCTATTACTGAAATTGTTATTTCGGCTGTATCCTGGCTATATGGACTATCTTCTCCATTTTCAACAGTTGAAACACCACTTGTACCATTTGCCTGGTTTTTACTTTGATCCCAGGCTCTGAAAGTTAAGCCCTTTGTATTATTTCCAAAATAATCAGGTTCAGGAATAAAACGCAGAAATGTGCTATTATTATCTGCTGCAAGTAAAATAGCGTTTGAATCAGAAATATCAATGATGTCAACCCATGTTTCTCCGCTATTAATACTATACTGCCATTTTCCATTGTTATTAATTACACCGGTTAAAGCAATACCAACCTTTTCACTGTCATTGATATCAAAAATGCCTGCCTTTCCAATACTTACAAGAATACCAGAAATAAGCGAACCAGGATTGTCTCCAGCATCTTCCAATATGTCATTTAAGTGAAAGCCCTGATTTGCTAAAAGTTGAGGTGAGCTATTAGCTGATTTTTTCATTACATAGCTGGAATCATTAAAGGCAACATATTTTTCACCACTTAATGGCTTTGGAGGGATGGGCTGACCAGCTGAAACTTCTAACTTGTGCTTTTCGCCTGTGCCATTTCCAGCAATTACTCGATAAATTCGATTGGGCATTTTTATTTGTGCTAAAAGCTTTGCTTCATTGAAAAGTAATATGGTAATGATAATTAGAAAAATAGTAAAAATAGTTGAACAATAAGGGTTTTTCATTTGAGACCTCAATCAATAATAATTCATTTTTATTTGAAAAAATTAATAATAATAATAGATTCAAAATGAACTGTAGCTAACAAATCTGGTAGTCCTAAACATGTAGTGCTGACATTATATGACACGCTTTATGATGCAGGAAAAGTGCGCCATAAAGCACTACATATTTAGGACTACCAAAAATCTTTATTTAGAACCAAATAAATTTATTTTATAAAAGAATATATCATCAAATTATTTTTATCACATATTCAAACCAATTACAATTTATAAATTAATTATTGAGATCATCATTGACTAAAGCAATATCGGCAGCTTCAATGGCAACTTCTGAACCACCTGCACACATTGCGACACCAATATTTGCTTCAACCAAAGCCAATGAATCGTTAATACCATCTCCCACTATCAATACAACTTGTCCATTTTTTTTGAATTTTTTTATAATCTCCGCTTTGTTTTCAGGCAGAATCGAATCATAGCATTCATCATTATATTGTTAAATAAAAATTAGAATATCATTAGTTTTGTGCGTCACCGCCGATTAATATCAGACCCACCTTTGCCGATTTGTAAATGACCCACCCAAATAATTCATTGATAAGATTGTCAAAAAA
>Ga0272440_1001519_pt1 | contig 18839 bp, 2 predicted proteins | sample SSMMMBAug17_FD_192440 | JGI IMG/M metagenome (GOLD analysis project Ga0272440, IMG submission 192440) | Marine sediment archaeal communities from Little Sippewissett salt marsh, Falmouth, MA, United States - SSM-MMB-Aug17 | ecosystem: Environmental > Aquatic > Marine > Wetlands > Sediment ...
TTAATTCAACAGCATTGGGGGGGGTAGGGGGGTGTTCGTATTAATGGTACAAACTCAAAAACACCCCCCTAACCCCCCTCAAGGGGGGAATTCGATCTTGGTAAATTCTTTTCCGGAAATAACTCTAAAAAATATTTCCAGAAAATAATTCATTTAAAAATGTTTCAACAGGTAATACTTCAACTTCATTAAAAATATATGAGTATTTACCCCTGTAAATTCCAATCATTTTTTTTACTATTAATTTGGATTCTGCGGCAAGACTTTTCATTGGTTTTTCCCATCGATGATCCCATTTTTTACTATTTTTAACTTCAATACAGATTATTTCCGAAGGTTTTTAGTTTTCATAATATCTTCTTTCATTTAATACAATTTTGCATTTATTTTGTAATAATTCAATATATTTTTACAAAATAAATGCAAAAATGCACATAATCCTAAAAATTCTGGTATAATCAGAAATAAAAGCACTAACTGTTATGGACTGCCTATTTTTTCGGGTTAAATGCAAAATTCAAATTATAATACATGATATAAATTGTTTATATTAATAATTAAGTTAGTTATGAGAAAAAAATAATCTTTGACTTTTATTGCCTGATTTATTAAACAATACCTAAAAAAATTCTGCAAAATTTTTGTATTTTTTGCAAATATCATTACTTTTTCAATCAAAACTCTAACCTAAATGATATTAATAAACAAATTTATAATGGAGACAGGTATGAAACAAATTTTATGTATTTTTTTTAATATTTCTATATTATTATTTTCTTTTGTCAATTCAAGTCTGGCACAAAATGATTTAGCAAATTATGAAATAAAAAATTTATATTCAACAAGTCATGTGCCATATCAAATATCAACTAAAAACCAAATAATTATGAAATGGCAGGATGTTGGAGATGATATTGAAATCACAGGATTTTATTATCTTTTTAATACTTCAAAAAATCATATTTTTACTGAAGAAAATACTTATGATCAAAATGTTCATTATATTAAAAAAGGCTCAATGCTTGAAGCAATAAGCCCTGTTTTTTCAAATTCTGATGATGTATCATATTTTTTTCATATTGCACCTGCTAATGAAAACATTGAAATAATTGGCAAAACAACAAGTTATGGGCCGATTAGAATTGATGATGTCCCTCCTCAGCCTGTAAGTGTTTCTTCTGATAATTACTCTTCAGAAAGAGTTATAAACCTTTTTCTTGGGGCTTTAAATGCATATGAAATGAATATCAGCAGCAGATCATATGGAAAGGGGGAATGGGAAAGATTTCAAAATTCAAAAACATGGCTGCTAAATGATAATCAGGGGCTGCAAAATATTTATGTTCAGTTTAGAGATATGGCTGGAAATACATCAAATGCAAAAACAAGCATAATTTATGACAGCATCAAACCAGATGTTTTAATTGAATCTCAAACAGGCAGTTTATATACTAATGTCTCACCAATATCAATAAGCATTACTTTTAATGAACCAATACAGTATTTTAATAAAGATGATATTATTATTGAAAATTCAAGTATTAAAAATTTAATTGGAATTGAAAGTGAAAATGGCTTTTACAGCAAATTCAAAGCAGATATTATAACTGAAAATCAGGGACAAATTACTATTAAAATTCCTGATGGAGCCTGTAATGATTTAGCTCTAAACAATAACATAAGTTCCGATGAATTTATTATATATTATGATTCTATAAATCCAATTATTGAAATTATTTCATCTGCTAAAGATTATGTTAACTATTCTCAAATAAATATGGAAATAAAATTTAGTGAAGAAGTTTCAGGATTCGAATCTGATGATATTTCAGTAAATGGTGCTGCAATTTCAAATTTTTTGCCAGATGGCACCGGGCCGTTTTACTCAAGTTATAATTTTGATTTAATTCCTGATGATCAGGGAGAAGTATCATTAACTATTCCAAAAGATTCTGCATTTGACAGATCTGGAAATATGTCCATAGAATCATCAACTTTTATCACTAATTATGACTCAATTAGACCAGGAGTTTCAATTTCAAAATCAATAACAGACACTGCCTACAGCTCGCCAATTCCTCTTACAATTATATTTACAGAGCCTGTTGACGGCTTTGAGCTTTCAGACATAAATATTTTAAATGCAACAGCTGATGAATTTAAAGCACAGGGTCAGGGACCATCATATACACTTTTTAATTTAGATATTAATCCAACTGATAATTCAGTTGTTTATATAAATATAGATCAGGGAAAAGCAGTTGATATTGCAGGAAATACAAATACTTCTCTATCTGAGCCATTATTGCTGACATATGAAAGTTTAAATCCAGCAGTTAATATTTCATCATCAAGCCCTTATATTACTTCTGTTTCTCCTATTCCAATTACAGTTCAATTCAATAAGCCGGTTTCAGGTTTTGATGTTTCTGATATTGTTATAAGCGGTGGAAATATTCAAAATTTTACAGAGCATGGAATTTCAGGCTCATATACAGCAATTTACAGCTTTGATGTTGTTTGTGAAATTCAAAATACAGTAAGTATTGAAATTCCAGAAAATATTGCAAAAGATGAATTTAACAATCAAAACAGCAGATCTGCAAAATTTATAAGAATATTTGATATAAACGATCCTCCAATTATTTCAAGCATTTCAGATCAAAATACAAAAGAAGATGAATTAATATCTCCTGTTAATTTTACAATATCTGATGCAGATGGCGGTTTGCTTAGTATAACTGTAAATTCCTCAAATACATCTCTTATATCAGAAGAAGCTGGTTTTATTACAATATGCGGCAATGATGTATGTCATTATGGTAATAATTTCACATTTTCAGCTGATGCAGGTCAGGACAATACATTTATTATGGCAATTATGCCGGCAAATGAGCAGTCTGGTTCTGCAAGTATTACAGTTTCAGTCAGTGATGGGCAAAATTTAAAAACAAGTTCTTTTAATATTATTGTAGAAGAAATTAATGACAGCCCTGTTATAGTTTTATCTGATGAAGTAGTTGTTTATACTGAAAATTCAGCGCCTGTAATTTTAGATAATAATGCTTATGTAACTGATAAGGATTCTGAAATTTTCAATGATGCAATTCTAAAAATTGAACTTTCAAAAACTGATCCATTAGACAGGCTTTTAATATTACATCAAGGCTTTGGATTAGATGAAATCGGAGTTAATACTTCAAATGAAATACTTTATGAAAACAAAAAAATTGGAAATTTTTCCGGAGGTCTTGCTGATGAGCCTTTAATAATAACCTTTACTGGTGAAAATCGTGATATTGACATTGACCTTATAACAAAGATAATAAGAAGAATCAGTTATGAAAATACATCTGAATCATTAATTGATGATTCAATAACTGCAATATTTTCTTTGATTGAAAAAAATCAGCAATATTTATCTTTTCAAAAGACAATTTTAATAAAATCATTAAATATGTCTCCTGTGATCAGTATTTCTGATGAACCCAGCCTTTATATTGAAAATGCATCTCCAATACAAATTGTTCCTGAAGCTGCTTTAGTTGATCAGGATTCATTAAATTTTGCATCTGGAATTCTTCAGGTCAATATTATTTCAACAAGCTCTGATGACAGAATCGGAATTATAAATAACGAACAAATAACAATTTTAAATAATCAAATATCATACAATGATAATATTATTGGAAATTTTATAAGTGATGCAAAAGTGCTGACAATTACATTTAACACAAGTTCTAATCAGGAGTCAGCGCAGGCTTTATTAAGAAATATAAGCTTTGAGACTATTTCTGATGTTCCTTCAACAGAAAATAGAATAGCAAACTTTACAATGACTGATGGAGATGGAGGACAAAGCATTTTTGAAAAAACAATTAATGTAATATCTTCAAATGATGCACCTGTTAATCATATTCCATATGACTTTAATATTGATGAAGATACTTTTCATATTTTTTCAGGGTCAACAGCGATTTTTGTAAATGATGCTGATGCATTAAATAATTTTATCAGATTATCAATTTCTGCTGAAAATGGGCTTTTAAGCCTTGCTAATCCTGAAGGTGTCAACCTGATGAATGGTGATGGCAAAGATGATATGTTAATAGAAATAACAGGAAGCGTAAATACAATTAATACTGCAATAAATAATCTTATTTATACGCCATTTGCTAATTTTTCAGGAACAGAACATATTGAAATTTATTGCAATGATCATGGATATTCTGGTTCAGATGATGAAATAAAAAGTGATACTGATGTTATAAATTTAAGTGTAAATCCTATAAATGACAGGCCAATAATATCAAAAATAAGCTCACAAGTTACAAAAGAAGATACATCAATAAGCGTGCCTCTTTTAATTACTGATGTTGATCAAGATGAGCTGATTATTACAGCATCTTCATCAATAAATAAACTTGTAGGAAGCACAGGGCTTGCTTTTATTGGTGACAATATTGTTTTTGAAAATAATGTTTATAAGCTTATCCCTGTAAGTAATTATTCAGAAATTACACTTTCAATTCTTCCACAAATTAATCAATTTGGTAAAACAAATATTACAGTTTCAATAATTGATCCACATGGAGAGAGTGATTACAGTGCTTTTGAATTAATAGTTGAATCTGTTAATGATGCACCAACTGCAAGTCAGATTACACATCAATATATAAACGAGGATACAACAAGCGCTCCAATATATTTTACAGTTTTTGACCCTGAAACAGATGCAGTTAATATAAGCTTAAATGCAGTTTCTTCAAATACTTCAATAATTAAAAATGAAAATATCAGATTTTTTGGAATCAGTGAAAACAGGTATTTGAAAATATTTACCTCACCAAACCAGACAGGTACTGTTACAATCACAGTTATGTCAACAGACCCTGAATTAAATACAGGATTTATGAATTTTTTAGTAACCATAAATCCGGTTAATGATACTCCTAAAATATCACAAATTCCTGACAATGAGACATTTGAAGATTTATCAATCAGTATTCCTTTTATTCTAACAGATGTTGACGGCGATATAGTTGAAATCAGCTTTGAGCCTGACAACCCTGAAATTGTTAATAAAAATGATATTTTACTTATTGGAGACCATGTAGAAAAAAATGGGCTTCAATATTTTGTTGATACAGCTTATGCAAATTCAGTCAGGCTTACAGCTATTGTAAATCCAATTTCTGATAAAAATGGAGATTTGAAAATATTGATTCAGGCTGTTGATGAAAGCAATAAAAAAGCATGGTCAGATGTTTTCTTATCTGTTAAAGCGCTTCCTGATTTCCCATCAATAAGTGCAATTGACAATATTACAACTGAAGAAGATACAATAGCAGGACCTTTTGCCTTAACTGTATTAGACCCGGATATGGATATTTATGATCTTTCAATAAAAGGATTTACAGACAATACCACTCTTATTGATTCAGAAAGTATAATCATTGATGGTATTGGAACCAATAGAATGCTGACAATAAGGCCGTCTCAAGAGCAGTTTGGAAATGCTTTAATTACATTAATTGTTGAAGATTCAACAGGTCTGACTGCTTCAACATCATTTGAATTAACAGTAACACAGGTTAATGATGCACCAAAGATTTCAGATATTCCTGATCAAACAACCTCTTTAAATATACCGCTTAAACCTGTATATTTTACTATTACTGATGTTGAAACAAATTCTTCTGATCTATTAGTAAGTGCAAACTCATCATACAGCCCAATAGTAATAGATATTCTTGGAGATTCAGAAAATAGAGCTCTTTCAATTACAACGCCTGAAGCTTATATTGGATTATCAACAATAACAATCAAGGTTAAAGATACAGATGTTACTGAGCCAAAAACAACAATATTTGAATTTTATCTCAATATTACTGATTTTAATGATCCTCCTGAAATAAGCGAAATTTCTGATCAGATTATTAATGAAGATACAATAAGTGAGCCAATAACTTTTATTATCAATGATAAACAGACAAAGGCAAGTAATTTGGGATTAACAGTTCAATCCTCTGATATTGCAATATTGCCGGTTGAAAAAATAAATTTGGGGGGAACTGGTTCTGTAAGAACAATTACACTTAAGCCTGAAGACAGCCAGACAGGTAATGTAACTGTAACAGTATCAGTAATTGATTCATTAAACTTGAAAGCCAGCACCTCATTTAAATTAACAATTAATCCTCAAAACGATGCACCAGATTTATATTTACCTTTAAATATTTATGCTGGAGAAAAATTTAATTTAGCACTAAGTTTTAGCGGCGAATTAAAAAGCTGGGGACTTAATGAATCAGGAGAAGCAGGTATCCCTGCATCTATTGATTATACTGCATCTCATGAAATAAATAATATTTTTAGCTCTGGTCAGGTTAAATCAGTTGCAGCAGGAGAAAATCATTCACTTGTATTAAAGACAGATTCAACAGTATGGGGTTTTGGACTTAATGATTATGGACAATTAGGAAGTGCGCCAGAAAAATGTTTTACACCTGTTGAAATATTAAAAATTTCAAATATTTCTAAGCTTGCAGCAGGAAAACATCATTCAATGGCACTTAAGCAAGATGGTACAATTCTGGCGTGGGGAAACAATGCAAATGGTCAATTAGGGGATATGACGACAATAGACACTCAAACACCTGTGCAGGTTAAGGGTAAGGATGGTATTGGAGTAATTTCTGGAATTATTGATATAGATGCCGGCGATTTTCATACTGCTGCTTTGGATAAAGATGGATTAGTTTGGACATGGGGGGCAAACAGCCACGGCCAGTTAGGAAATAACACAGATATTGACAGCTTATATCCTCAAATTGTTAAAGTTAAATCAGGCGCATATCTTTCTGATATTGTTGCAATTGCTGCCAGAGAATATAGAACTATGGCTTTAAAAGCCGATGGAAGTATATGGGCATGGGGTGCTAATTTATTTGGACAGTTAGGCAATGGCGAATCAGGCGAGGATGCAAATAAACTTTATGCTGTAAAAATTGATTCTATTTCAAATGTTAGAGCTATTGCTGCTGGAAAAGATCACAGCGTCGCACTTAAACGTGATGGCACTGTCTGGACATGGGGTGCAAATACTTGGGGACAGCTTGGTGATGGTACAAATTTAAAAAACAGCCTGCCAAAGAAAATATCAGGCTTTGAAAGTGAAATAATTGGAATCTCAGCAGGTGGTGATCATACCTTTGCTATGGATAAAAATGGCGCTATATGGTCATGGGGTAGAAATGATTCTGGACAGCTAGGTGATGGCAGCTTTTTAAATAAAAATATGCCGGTTAAGGTCATTTTTAATGATAAAAATTTAAATATGCTTGAAATGAAAGAAGATATTGCTACAATTCCAATACAAATAAAATTATCTGATATGGAGGATTTATCTGAAAATTTGAGCATCTTTGCACAATCATCAAACACTGCTGTTATTCAAAATTCTAAAATTATTATTCAAAAAAGTCCATACAGCTCTTATATGACAATAGTGCCTGAATTAAATAAATCCGGAATAAGTGAAATAACTCTTTCATTAAGCGATTCACAAGGTCTTACATCTAAGGCTGATTTTTATGTTAATGTTGAACCTGTAAATGATCTTCCTGTAATGTCTTTGATTTTAGATCAAAAAACAGATGAAAACACAACAATTGAATCAATTCCATACACTATTTTCGATGTTGAAAGCCCATTAAATGAAATAAGCTTCTCTGCTAAATGGTCTTATACCAAATTTGAGCCAGATGATAATATTGTTTTTTCAGGATCAGATGTTCAGAGGTATTTATCAATTACTCCTCCTTTAAATGAATATGGCAGCTTTGTCATTACTATTATTGCAAAAGATTCTGATGGCGGCGAGCAGGAAAGATCATTCAATCTTAGTGTAAATGACAGACCTGATATTTCACAAATTAATGATATTTATATTGATGAGGATTCATGGTCTAATGAGATAAGCTTTAAGGTTTTTGATGCTGAATCTGAAGGTTGTGATTTAGTTGTTATGGTTAGATCAAAAAATCAAGATATTATTAAAGACAGTGATTTATCATATTTTTGCGATAATAATGAATACTATCTTACTGCAAAACCGCTTAAAGATATGAATGGCAGTGTTGAAATAGAAATACAGGTTTTTGATGAAAGTGCTTATAATTCATCAATTTTCAATATTATTGTTCAGCCCAAAAATGATCCCCCTGTAATTACTCTTCCTGATGAGCCTGTTAAATACACTGAAAACGACACAATTATTGTAAATTTAGAAGCCAGTGTTGATGATATTGACTCATCAAACTTTAATAAAGGTGTTTTAAGTGTAAAGGTTATTTCTGACCCAACTGATAAAGACCGCTTTATGATTAATAATCAGGGATTAAATGAAGGTCAGATAGGGCTTACAAAACAAAATATTTTTTACAGCGGCTCTTATATTGGAAGATATGAACAAATAAGTTTAGAAAATGAAAATAGATTAGTAATAACTTTTGATAATGAATCATCGAATAAGTCCGCTGTTGAGGCATTACTTAAAAATATTATCTATTATAATACCTCTGATAACCCTGAGCCTCTTACAAGAATAATTCAATTTGATTTTTCTGATGGAGATGGTGATGAAGCATCTGGAGAACCAGCATTACGAACTGTTCAAATAATACCGGTAAATGATGCTCCAACTATAAGATATAATGCTTATCCTGTGTCTGGTGAAAAAATCCTTGACCCAATTTTTGAAGAAGGATTTTATATTTTCAGTTCTGATTATTTAAGTCGGATTTCAATTAACGATATTGATGCAGGCTCTGAAATGCTTATGGTTACCATTACAGCAAATCAGGGAATAATTTCATTAAATGCAGATTATTCATTTAATCTTCATTCATTAAAAGGTGATTCAACAAGATTTGTCAGGTTTGAAAGTTCAGTTGATGAAATAAACGCAGCTATGGATTCAATGACTTATGTTGGCTCAATGAATCAGACTGGAAATGAAACAATAAGAATAGAAGTCTCTGACAAAGGCAATTCAGGTTATGGAGGTTATAAAACTGCTCAGGTTGATTTAACATTTGATGTTATAAATACAAATGACCCGCCTTCTATTGATTTTATTCCTGATCAAAAAACATCAGATGCAACACCACTTGCTGTTCAGATAAATGTTAAAGATGTTGATTTTGATGATCTTTTTATCTGGGGAACTTCTGAAAATAATTCAATTGTTAAAGATGAAGCAATTTCTTTTTCAGGTGATGCTGCAGCAGGCTCTGATTCAGGTATTTATACTGTAATTATGTCAGAATCTGGCAGTATTGATCTTACATTAAATATAAATCCATATGAACATGAAATTGGCAATTCAACAATAAATATTTTTGTAAAAGACAAAGAAGGCCTTACTTATCAAAGATCATTTGACTTAGAAGTAGAATTGATTAACGATCCTCCAACAATTGATCATATTGAAAAGCAATATGTTTTATCAGAAAAATCAGAACCTAAAACATTAACCTTAACCGGCATTACTGATGGTGATGGGGGGCATCATTTTGTAAGTTTATTTGCAGTAAGCTCAAATAAAAATCTGATTCCTGACCCTGTTATTACTTATAATTATCCTGAAACAACAGCTATTATGACATATACTCCAGTTCTTTTTGCAAGCGGCACAACCACAATAACAATTACTGTTATTGATGATGGCGGCACTGCAAATAATGGCAAAAATATAAACCAGATATCATTTGATGTCAGGGTTACTTTGCTGAATATTGCACCAACTATTGACAATGTTTCAAATCCTGATCCTATTTATGAAGATGCTATTCTTCAAACAATAGTGCTTGAAGGTATAAGTGATGGAAACGATGGCAAACAAGAAATTAGTATAAAAGCAGTGAGCTCTGCCCCAAGTATTATTCCAAATCCTGTAGTTCTTTATACATCACCGGCATCTGTTGGAATACTTAGCTATAAGCCTTCTGCTAATGCACATGGAAGTGCAACAATTACAATAATTGTTCAGGATGATGCAGGAGTTGCAAATGGCGGTCATGATACAACTGAAATTAATTTTGATGTTATTGTTTTACCTGTTAATGATAAGCCAACTATTGATCCTGTTGCTGATTTTAGTTATTTATCTCTTAAAGCTGGTGTTCAAAGAGTAACTTTAACAGGTATAAGCGATGGTGATAATAATATTCAGGATTTAAATATTGAAGTTAAAAGCTCAGATACATCATTGATTCCAACACCTGCTATTTTTTATGAATCACCATATACAACAGCAACACTTGCATTCAGCCCTGTTGGAGATAAACCAGGAAATGTAGAAATAACAATAACTCTGAAAGATAATGGCGGAACTCAAAATGGCGGAATTGACACTAATATTATAAAATTTAATGTGCCGCTTGTTTGGATTAATACTGCACCAACTATAATTCAAATTCCTGAGCCTCCAGCAATTCTCGAAGATTCTGGTAAACATACAATCATGTTTTCTGGAATTAGCGATGGTGATCAGGGAACTCAAAATATAAGAATTGAAGTAGAATCAAGTAATACTGATCTTATTCCAACTCCTGTATTAAGCTATACACAAAATGATTCTATTGCAAAAATATCATATAATCCATCACCAGGGAAAAGTGGAAGCTCAAATATTACTGTAAGCGTTATTGATGATGGTGGTATTTTATATAATGGAAAAGATACAACAAAAATTAATTTTACAATAAATGTTCTGCCTGTAAATGACAGTCCTACAATTAATTCTATTTTTAATCCTCCACCAGTTCTCTCAAATTCTGGTCCTGTAAATATTACTTTAACTGGAATATCTGATGGTGATGATGGAAGCCAATATATCAGTATTTTTGCTGAAAGTTCAAATCCTCAATTAATTCCTCCACCTGAAGTAATCTATTTATGGCCATCAAGCACTGCAAGGCTTATATATATTCCTCAACAGCAAAAAACTGGTTCTGCGATAATTACAGTTACTGTAAAAGATACTGGAGGAACATTAAATAATGGAATAGATAAGGCAGAAATTAATTTTGTTGTTAAAGTTACTGAGGTTGATGTTGCTCCTGTTGCTTATGATGGTCATGTTTATACTGATGAAGAAACTCCTGTAAGTTTTAAACTGGAATCTTTTGATAATAATGACGATGAACTGATACATATTATTATTGATCAATGCACTAAAGGAAGCCTTGAATTGGTAGATACTATGTCTGGTACTATTAACTATACTCCTTATGAGGATGAAAATGGTACTGATAGTTTTACTTTTAATGTTTATGATGGAGAGTATTATTCTGAAAGTGCAACTGTTTATATTCATATAACACCTGTTAATGACAATCCTGTAATAGAGTTAAATTCAACTGGATTTGATTATACTGAAAATCAAGGTGCAATAAAATTAGTTCCTGATGCATATGTAAATGATGTTGATACTCCTTATTTTACCAATGGTGAATTGAGCATTGATTTTCGATTTAATGGAACATCAAGTGATAGAATTTTCTTTAATAACAACACTGCCGAAAAAATCGAAATCCTTGAAAATAAAATTTTATATAATTCAATAAATGCTGGCAGTTTTAATGGCGGTAATAATGGTTCAACACCTCTTATTATTACATTTAATGAATCTACAGATGTTATGGCAATAGGAGCTGTTTTAAGAAGTCTGTACTATGAAAATAATTCTAAAAATCCATATACAAGTTTGAAAACCTTAAGGTTCATTTTATCTGATGGAGAAGGTGGCAGAAGCAATGATAAAACAATAGCTATTAAAATGATTTCTATTAATGATGACCCAAAAATTTTGTTTAACAGCCTTGAAGTAATCGATATTGTAAATGTTGAAAATATATTAGAAGACAGCTCTAAAATATTCAGCTCTGAAAATGAAAGCCTGATTACAATAATCGATCCTGATGGTGAAAGTGGAGATTTTACAGTAAAATTAAGCTCTATTCGGGGAATGCTTTCTTTGAATCCATCTGCATTAAATAAACTTGTGTTTACTGAAGGAAGCGGAACTGATGAATTCAGCATGGAATTTACCGGCTCTCTTCATGATATTAATGATGCTCTTTCTGGTATAACATATAAGGCATCTAAAGATGAGGTTGGTATTGAAAATATTATTATTATTGCAAAAGATAATGGTAATTCTGGTATTGGCGGAGGCGATGATATTTCAAGGATTATTAAGTTTAATATTCAGCCTGTAAATGATGCCCCTGAAATTTCTGAAATAAATGACCAGATTACTTATGAAGGCGCTTCTTTAAATCTTATTTTTACAATTAAAGACAAAGATAATGATGATGTAAAAATTTATGCTACTTCATCAAATCCTTTCTTAGTTCCAGCAGATAATATTATTTTTGAAGGTGATTCAATTTCCCAAACAGATGGTCATAATTATACAATTGAATCTGCATTTGATGCAAAAGAAATAATGCTTAAAGCACAACCTGTTGCTGGATTAAATGGCAAGACAATTATTACAATATATGCAGGTGATGGTATTATTAATTCTCATAAAGAGTTTCAGCTGACTGTTTCTCCAGTAAATGATCCTCCTGTTGTTTCTGATATTTTGAACCAGACTTTTACAGAAGGAGCTTCTTTTAAAACTATTATACTAAAGGATTATGTTGAAGATGATGAAGATGCTCCTGAGGTTGTTACATGGAGCGCAGTTGGTCAAAAAGAGCTTATCTGTGAAATTAGCAATGGCCTTGCAAAAATAAGCGTGCCGGACGAAAACTGGTTTGGTTCTGAAACAATAAGCTTCGTTGCTAAAGATTCTGGAGGTCTGACAGCTCAAGATCAGGCTGTATTTACACTAACACCAATAAATGATGCACCTGAGATCAGCTCTATATCAAATTTATCATTATTCTGGGGAATAGAACTTCCTGTTATAAAATTTTCTGTAAAAGATGTAGATGATAACAGCATATTTATTAATGCTAAATCATCGAATGCCGCTGTTATCCCTGATTTAAGCTCGAACCTGTATATAATGGAATCAGGAGAAACATACTATACGCTTACAACTTCTCAAGGTCAGTGGACAGACATTTCACTTACAATTATTCCTCTTGAAAAATCATATGGAAGCTCTGATATTTCAATAATAGTTTCCGATTCAAAAAATTTGACTGGTTCAACTCTTTTTAATTATGAATATAAACCAGTTATTATACAGGCAGATACAGGCAATAATGGAGTTATAAATCCAGGCGGCGATGTTTATTTGAGCTATGGAGAGTCATTTAAACAATTTGAAATAGTGCCTGATTATGGATTTAAGGTTAAAGATGTTATTGTTGATGATGTTTCTCAAGGGGTGCTTAAACGCTATACTTTCTGGAATATTATAGAAAATCATACAATTAATGTATTATTTCAAGAAGCTGATGAATATACAATTAATGCTGCTGCAAATCCTGGGGGAACAATTCAGCCATCAGGTGCAATTAAGGTTTATGAAGAAGATTCATTAAGTTTTATTATTAATCCAGAAACTGGTTATGAGATCAAATACATTGAAATTGATGGTGTTTTAATACCTGAAACAAATTTATATACTTTTGATAATATTATAAAAGATCATGATATAGTTGTAACATTTCAAAAAGTGCCGCCGCCTGTAGCACAAATTATTGCAGATCCTGATAGCGGTCTTGCACCACTTGCTGTAAAATTCTTTGATGATTCATTAAATAAGATTAGCAGCTGGCAATGGGATTTTGGAGATGGTCATAAAAGTGTCCTTCAAAATCCTCAACATACATACTCAAAACAAGGAACATATACAGTAACACTTCTTGTAAAAGGGCCTGGAGGTGAAGATTCTGTTAGTACAACAATTCAAGTTGAAAATATTCCAATTAATATTTGTTTTAGTGCTGATCACATAACTGGTACTCCTCCTCTTGAAGTATCTTTTACTTCTGAGCTTTCAGATAATGTAATTGATGTTATTTGGAATTTTGGCGATGGAAATGTAAGCACTGATTTAAATCCAATTCATTCATATACAAAAACTGGAAACTATACTGTAAGCCTTACAGCTTATTCTGATCAGGGACATAAAACACTTGAAAAAGTTGACTTTATAAAAATCTATGGCAGGTCAATACAAGGCAGAATAACTGGAGAAGATAATCTTCAAGTTGGAATTGCAGGATTTATTGTTGAAGCATGGCTTAATGAAACGACTCTTGGAGGGCAGGCAATAAGCGATGGAAATGGATATTATAAAATTGAAGGGCTTATTGCATCTGAAAATATTATTTTATCTGTATGGCCTAATTCAGGAAGCATTGATTATTATAATCAGTACTATAATGGCAAAGATATACGCGAAAATGCTGATTTATTATCAACTAAAGATGGTGATTTAGAAAATATTAATTTTATATTAAAAAAATCAACTGGTATTGGATTAACTGGTAAAATTCATGATGGCTATGGCAATTCAAATGGTATTTTTTACAATGTATCTGTTTTTTCTGAAACTGCTCTTTTTGGTGCAGCAGCTATTACAGATGAATATGGATATTATACCATTACTGGTTTAAAGCCTGCTGATGATTATAGAATCTATGTATGGTCTTCTGAATTTAAAAAAGATTATTATTATGCAATTCCAAATGGAGAACAAACAGGTTCTTATATTCCAAATTATAGTGTGCTGTCTTGGGAACAGGCAACAAAAGTCAGCCCGGCACTTCCTGTGATTAAAAATATTGATATTATTATTTCAAAAGGTGGAAGTATCAAAGGAAATGTTATTGCAAATGGCTTATCTGTCAGCAATATCTGGGTAAATGCATGGTCTGATTTAAATAATATTGGAAATGGCGCCTTAACTGACGAAAATGGCAATTATACTATTACAGGACTGGCTGCTCTTAGCAATGGAAAACCAATTACTTATATTGTAGAAATTCCATCTGTAAACTATCCATATCAGGTTTATAATTTACAAAGCGACAAACAATATGCAACTCCTGTATTAGTTGAAAGCGATAATATTAATTTTATCCTGAAAACAGAGCTGAGCATTTCCGGTCGTTTATTAGATGAAAATAATCTTCCATTATCAGGAATAAATATAAGAGCATGGTCTAAAACAAAAAATATTAATCAAGAAAGCACTACTGATGAAAATGGTGTTTATACTATTTATGGTTTACTTCCTGAAAGCGATTATATTGTTGCTGCTTTTCCATTGTTTTATCCAGTTCAATATTATAATGAAAAAACCAGTATTGATCAGGCTGATATGATTGACTTAAGAAATGGTGATGTATCAGGAATAAATTTTAAACTCAGCCAGGGAGCGATAATTCAGGGTATTATTTATAAAGAAAATAACCAAACAACTGTTTCGTCTGGTGTTTGGGTAAATATATGGTCTGAAAGCACAGATACTGGAGGTGATGTTCCAACTGATTCTCAAGGCAGATATAAAATTACTGGACTTCTTTCAGATGTTAATGATTATAAAATTTCAGTAAGATATACAGGCTATTTACCTGCATTTTACAATTCAGAACTGGAAAATACAACATCATATAGATGGGATTTGGCAGAAGGTATTGCTCCATCTAAGCAGGATCGTAATCTATTACTAATAAAGGGATATGATATAAAAGGTAAAATTACCTTTAATAATCAACCAATAGCCAATATTAAGGTTGAAGCATGGTCTGAAGAAACTGGAAGTTTTGCAAGCACAACAAGTCAAGCAGTTTTTGATAAGAATGGATATAATTATGTTTTAAGTGGTCTTGCTGATGGTAATTATAATATAAATATTAAATCTTCAAATTATGAGGATGAATCAAGAACTGTTTCTATTGAAGATAATACTTATGATATTGATTTTAGTTTAAATCAGCCTGAACGTGCAATAAGCGGGCTTATTATTGGTTTACAGCAAAATCATGAAATATGGATTAATGCATGGTCTGACTCAATAAGCTTTGCAAAAACTATTAAGCTTGTTGGTAGTGGCAGCACATTAGTATATTCAATAAATGGGTTAAAAAAGGCATCTGACTATAAAGTTGAGCTTAGATCATTTAATTACCTTTATACTGTTTATGATAACAAGCATGATGTTAATGAAGCAAGTTTTATAAATCTTTTGGAATCAGATGCAGTTAATATTGATTTTGCTGTTGAACTAAGTGGACAGGAAACCATATCTGGCGATGTTACCTTTCCAATTGGCGCTTTAAAAGGTGATAAAGTATGGATTGATGCATTTTCTTATTCAACTGGCTCTGGAAAATCCTCTCAAATAATTTTGAGCCAGGATGCAATTGGAGAACCTGTAAACCAGAGATATCTACTAATTGGTTTAGAAGAAGCTGATGATTTTATTGTTTCCATTTGGTCTGATAAATATAAAACACAATATTATGATCATGAAACAGATAGAATTAAAGCCAGCATGGTTAACACTTCAGATGATATTCCTGATGATTCAATAGATTTTTCATTAACTGCCGGAGCTTATATTTCAGGAACAATTGTTGATGAATTTGGAAATGGGCTTTCAAAGATTACAGTTGAAGCATGGTCAAAAAATACAAATACCTATGTAGGAACTCAAAGTAATAATAATGGATATTTTGAAATTATAGGTCTTGAATATGCTAAAGATTATATAATTGAGGCAAGAAAGGGATTTTATGATTCTTTTTATTATAATTCAACAGGAACAGTTAGAAAAATCACACTTGCAGAACCAGTAAGCACTATTGAAACAAATCCTGAAAATATTGTTATTGAAATAATTGAAGGTGAATGTATTAAAGGAACAATTTTTGACAAACAGGGTCAGCCTTTATCTAATATATGGATAACTGCATGGTCTGAATCTCAGCAGGCAGGTGGTGCATATTATTCCGACAGTCAGGGTAACTATATTATTTGCGGACTTCCTTCTTCTGAAGATTATAAACTATCTGTAACTCCACACTGGTCTTTGCCATATAGCCCGCAGGAAAAAATAAATATAAAAACCTCCCAAACAGATGTTGATTTTTATCTTTCAACTGGATGGACAATCTCAGGTAAGGTTTCAAATAATGATGCTCAGGCTCTTAAAGGAATATTAATTGAGGTCTGGTCAGATGAAAAAGATATATATGGCTGGTCAAGAACCGATGCTTCTGGCCAGTACAAAATAAGCGGGCTTCCGACTGCTTATGATTACGTAATTGTTGCAACACCATTAGATAATGAATCCTATATTTCTTTTAGCGAACAAGGAAGTGTTATTTATAGAGATTTAATAAAAGATATTACACTTTTACAAGCATTTATAATTGATGGCTATCTCTATATCAAAGACAGCTTTTCAAATAATATTCCATATACAACAAGTGTTTTAGTAACAGCTTATTCACAAGAAGCTGATTATTTCGGATCTGCAATGAGTAATTCATCAGGATACTATAAAATTACAAATCTTCCAGATGCTCAGGATTATATTGTAACAGTAAGACCTGATGATTATTCACAAGCTGAAAAGGATTCTCAGTCATCATCAAGCACTGTTAATTTCGTATTAGAACCCGGAGGAACTATTTCCGGTAATGTAAAAGATGCAACAGGTATTGTTTTAAAAGGAGTTTATGTAAGAGTATTTTCTGAATCATTAAATTTTTCAAAGAGTGTTGTAACCGATTCTAATGGCAACTATAATATTTCAGGATTAAAATCTTTTAATAACAGTAATCCTGTGAGTGACTATATTGTAAATGTTAAAGCAAGCGGATACCCTGAACAATCAAAAGGAATGATTTCAGTTAATCAAATAGTGAATTTTACTCTGCTTCGCGGAACAAACAACGTAATTTCCGGCACAATTAAAGATATATCCTTAAATCCACCACCATCCGGAATTTCTATAATAATTAAAATCTTTGAAAAAACACAAGATAATATTGGAGGTTTTATTGATAAAATAATGCCGGATAAAGATGGTAATTTTATTTTTAAAGGCCTAAATCCCGATAAAACCTATCAATTGCTATTTAAAGCCACTGGAACAACATCAGGAACTATTCAACAATGGGCTGAAAATGACAATGGTGTCGGCAGAGATGCCTCAACAGAATATAATACTGGTCAAATAATTGAATTTAAATTTAATAATAACTGGTAAACCTTTGATTATTTATTTCATTTAATAATAAACAAATTGTTTGATGATCAAAATGATAATCAAATTCAAGAATCTTATATTTAAAAGCTTGGATATTTAATATATAAACTTCCATGAATTGTTATCACAACAAACCATGAAAGTTCTATAGTTTGTTAGATCCAGGCTGGAGTCCCAAATCTTTAGATTTGGGCGTCAAAAAAACAACGATTTGAAAAAATTACTGACGCCCAGGCCTGGAGTCCCAAATCTTTAGATTTGGGCGTCAAAAAAACAACGATTTGAATAAATTACTGACGCCCAAATCTAAAGATTTGGGACTCCAGACTACAAATTTTTTTTTCAGAGGCATAATTATTAGCCTCAAAACATATTGAATTTATGTCTAAATTTTATACTTTCATATAAATTTCCATGCCTGGCGGCACAACAAAGCATGAAAGTTTTATAGTTTAGTTTGTTAGATGCAGGCTGGAGTCCCAAATCTTTAGATTTGGGCGTCAAATTTAAGCACCGAAGGTGCGAATTATTATAGCCCAGGGCTTCGCCCTCAATGCTGTTGAATTAAGGATAAATATTGGAA
>Ga0272440_1001520_pt1 | contig 18832 bp, 2 predicted proteins | sample SSMMMBAug17_FD_192440 | JGI IMG/M metagenome (GOLD analysis project Ga0272440, IMG submission 192440) | Marine sediment archaeal communities from Little Sippewissett salt marsh, Falmouth, MA, United States - SSM-MMB-Aug17 | ecosystem: Environmental > Aquatic > Marine > Wetlands > Sediment ...
AATTTTAAGATGATGTTATTTTTAAGTTGCTGTTTGTCAGTGTTTGTCCGTGTCAGTCGGTGTCAGTCCATGAGATAATTTTAAGATGATGTTATTTTTAAGTTGCTGTTTGTCAGTGTTTGTCCGTGTCAGTCGGTGTCAGTCCATGAGATAATTTTAAGATGATGTTATTTTTAAGTTGCTGTTTGTCAGTGTTTGTCCGTGTCAGTCCATGAAATATAAGACAATCTCAAATCATATAATTTTTTATCTGTATAATAATGTTATAATGTTATATTTAAGTCTTTGCTTATCATAAAATATAATGATAATATATTTTTCAATAAAGTAAAAATTTATGTTTGTCGAATAAGTTTAATAGTTGAAGCAAAAATTATTATAAAAATGTATTTAATACAACAGCCAGTGATTACATATTAAAAAGCAATTGTAAGTCTATTGTTCAAGCTATTGGCAAAATGATATTGAGTAAATGATTTATTTCTGTGAAAATATCTTTTCTGATCTCTTGTTTCTATTATATTTCGAATCAAGTTAACTTCCAATTATCCTGTATTACTAATAAAAATCGAATTTATCTCCTTAATCCTTATTAATAATTCGTTTTCAAAATGAATTTAAAAATTTATATCTTGAAATAAAAAAATTTTTTATTGTTAAATTTGAAGTTTTCAATAACTTTTATTGAACATCTTTGACAATCAATGTTTGTCCATGTCAATAACAAAAGTCAAAATTGAATTAAATAATTAGGAATAGAATAATGAAAAAAATCAATTTTTTACTGCTTTATTGTTTTGTCCTTTCGTATATTACTGGATATCCTTTTTCAGTATCAGAATCAAAAATTCCTCAATTAATAAATTTTCAAGGTTATTTAACATCAAAAGATTCAAAGCCTGTTGAAGATGCTATTTACGAGATTAAATTCAGTCTTAAAGAATCAAACGATGAAAATAGCTCTGATATATGGTCTGAAACTCATTTTATTACAACTAAAAATGGCATTTACAATGTTTTACTTGGCTCAATAAATTCTTTCAGCAATCCAGACAATAATGATGAAACTAATGATGGAATCGGCTTTTCAAAACAATATTATATGAGTATTAAGCTGCGAAAAGGTGATCAGACCTGGGACACTATTTTATTTAATGGAGGACTTCTTCCATTAACAAGTGTATGGTCTTCATTAAGAGGCTGCACATCTGCTGGAAGACTAATAAAACAAATAAATAAAAATTACACCATCAGCAATAATGATGATATCCTGCTGGTTTCAACAGCCTCAACAATAACTATTTGTTCTGCAATAAATAATTCAGGAAAAATATTTACAATAAAAAACCTCAATCCATTAAATAATCAAGTTTTTATCAAAACAATATCAGGACAAACTATTGATAATATTAATTATGACCCGGATAATTCTGGTTCATTAATGTTATTGGATAATAAAAAACCAGAAATAACAATAATCAGCGATGGATTTAACTGGCAGACAATTCATAATTACTCAAATTTTGAAATTGAAAATTATTCAATAACTTCAGAAAAAATTGCAAATAATTCAATAACAACAGAAAAATTAAACAATAACAGTGTAACAATTTCAAAATTAAATCTAAACAAAGGCGATATATCATACACATTATTAAATTTAGAAAGCCTTATCAAAGACAGTGATATTTCACCAGATGCTTCAATATCATATACAAAATTAAATTTAGATGGCAGTTATATTGCTGATATTCTATCTGATAACTCTATTACATACTCAAAGCTTGCAAAAGACTCTGTAAACTCAGATATAATTTTAAACAATTCAATTTTTTCAGAAGATATTTCACCCGGTGCAATAACTATTGAAAAATTGAATGCCTCAGGACTACCTGATGAAGGCCAGTCTTTAGTTTCAGATGGTGAAAATGGATTTCTATGGAAAACTATTAATTCAGGAAGCAGCAATCAATCAAATATTTTATCAAGTCTAATTGTAAACGGCCCTTCAAATCTTAAAACAATAATTGCTGAATCACTCCAATTAACAAAAAGCATAAATGCAGAATCAGCAATGATTACACAATTAAATATAAGCAACACTATAAACACTGACTCATTAGTTTCAAAATTTATCAGCATTACAAGCACATCAAACACCCAAAGCTCAATTACTCCCCTTACAATTGGAAACACTCAATTTGTTTTAAAAGACAAATTCAAAAACAATATAATTCACTTCCCTGATACCAGCGGCACTATATTTGTCAGTCAAAGTGGAAAAATCGGTTATTCAGAACTTGATCAAAATTCTGTTGACTCAAGTAAAATTATTGATAATTCAATTAACAATATTGATATTTGTGAAGATGCTGAAATAAGCTATTCAAAGCTAAACCTGATCAATTCAATTAATACAAATGATATATTAGATTCTTCTGTTACATATCAAAAACTGAAACTGGCAATACGAGAAGTTGAATACACTGTATTAAATTTAATTGAATCAATAACAAATGATGACATATCAAATACTGGAATAAATTATACAAAATTAAATTTACAATCAATGGTAAATACAAATGATATTAAAGATGGTGAAGTTAATTCTCAAGATATTGCTGATCAATCAATAGTTCCAACAAAAATAAGCGGTATATTTAATAATGGTAATATTGGAGAAGCCCTTATTTCAGATGGCGGCGGAAGCTTTTATTTTGATAAGCCATCACCATTTAAAAAAGAAATAGAAGGAGTTAAATATAGCAAAGTATTTGGAATGTTAGGAAGCGGCGATGGAGAGTTTGAAAAACCATCTGGAATTGCAGTTGATTCTCAGGGCAATATTTTTGTTGCATGCAGATCAAATAACCGCGTTCAAAAATTTAACAATGAAACCCAATTTCTACTTAGTTTTGGACAGGAAGGAACCTTTGATGGCAGATTCAAATCACCTTATGATGTTGAAGTTGACTCATCAGATAATGTCTATGTTGCAGATACTAACAATCATAGAATTCAAAAATTTAATAATAATGGCACTCATCTTTTGACTATTGGAAGCAAAGGATCAGAAGATGGACAATTTAATTATCCATATGGAATCGCAATAGATAGATTTGGATATATTTATGTTGCTGACAGCTCAAATCACAGAATACAAAAATTATCACCAGATGGAACATTTATTATGAGTATTGGATCTAATGGCAGCAATGATGGTGAATTGGATTTCCCATACGATGTTTCAATAAATCAATCAGGCAATATTTATGTTCTTGACAGAGGTAATTCACGTATTCAAGTTTTTGACAGACATGGTAATTTTAAATTTAAATTTGGAAGCGAAGGCTCTTCAGATGGTCAAATTAGCTTCCCTTATGGAATTAGCCTTGATGCATACAGTAATGTCTATGTTGCTGATTCTGGAAACAACAGAATTCAAAAATTCTCTATTACTGGAGACTGGATTTTCACCATTGGTGGAACTGATTCAGGTTTTGCAGAAGGTATGTTTAATGGCCCATATAATTTATGTTTAGATATTGATGGAAATGTTTACGTCTCAGATTCATCAAATAATCGCGTTCAAATATTTCAATCAGAGCTCCCTGTATATACTATTCAGACAAAAGGTATTGGTATTAACACTTTAAATCCCGATGACTCAGCAGTACTTGATATTAACTCAAGCACAAGCGGCTTTCTCCCCCCTCGAATGACCCAGACTCAAAGAACTAACATTCAAAATCCAGCTATTGGCCTTATAGTATTTCAAACTGATCAAACCACAGGCATTTATTATTTTGATGGCGCAGCATGGCGAAGACTGGCAGATGAACCTGCCAGCCCATAATAAAATTCTTAACAAAGTTTTTTCTCAATAAATATAGCTCTTTGTCCATGTCTGTCCTTGTTTGTCCATGTTTGTCCGTGTCAAACTTTGTTTATCAACGTCTGTCCGTGTCCAACTCTGTTTGTCTGTGTTTGTCTGTGTTTGTCCGTGTTTGTCCGTGTCAATCAAAACAATGTAGAAAGATAAAAAAATGAAAAATTTCTGTTCATCAACAAATTGCATCAAAATCACCCGCATAAATCTCATCATTTTCCTTATTTCAATTATTTCAATTATACCCCAAAATATTTATGCCAACAATTATTTCCAAGATATTTCCCTTATATCCGGTGGCTCAGGTTCTGGTAATGGACTAAAATACAACTCAAGCGTATCAAGCGCTCTTTTAGTTTTTGCTGAAAATGGAACAGGAAACAACTACCTTCATAAATCAGCAGATGATCAAGTTATAGTATATTTATCTGGTTATTCAAACCCTGTAGCCAATGCTGGTGAAGATCAAATAGTAAACGAAAATTCTCTAGTAATGCTAAATGCCTCAAATTCATACGTACCTGCCGGCAGTATTACATCATATCTCTGGACTCAAATTGATGGCATTCAAGTCGAATTATCAGATAATACAAGTGTAACCCCAACTTTTATAACACCAGAAATATCCCCATCAGGTGAAATTCTAATTTTTCAGCTTCAAGTAACAAATTCAATAGGTCAAAAATCTTATGATCAGGTAAAAATCCATATCTTAAATGTTCAAAAACATTTCACAATAACTGCAATTGCTGAAACTGGCGGCACTATCAGTCCCACAAATGAAATCAATATCTTAGAAGATGAATCTCAATTATTCAATATTTATCCAGACACAGGTTACGATGTATCAGATGTTATTGTAGATGGCAAATCTGTCGGCTCTGTTGAAAAATATGCCTTTAATTCAGTAAAAGCCGATCATATCATAAAAGTATTTTTTGCAATAAAACCAGTCATAACTGCAAGTTCTGGAAAACATGGAGTAATTGAACCTACAGGTAAAATTGAAACAAAATATGGAGCAGACCAATATTTTCTTTTTATTCCAGAAGAAGGCTTCAGAGTAGCAGATGTTATAATTGATGGAACTTCACTTGGACCTTCACAATTTTACTATTTTAGCAATATATTTGAAAATCACACCATAGCTGTTATTTTTGAACAAAATTTATTTACTATAAATGCTTCATCAGGAGAAAATGGAAATTTTATTCCTGAAGGGCAGATTTCAGTATCAAAAGACAATGATCAAACATTTAAAATTGTACCAGACTATGGCTTTGAAATTGACACCTTAATTGTAAATTCTCAAAAAATTGACCCGGTTTCAAGCTATACTTTTTTTCGTGTTTCATCAAATCATGACATTTACGTCAGTTTTAAATCTAAACCAAAAATAAATGCATTATCAGGTGTAAATGGCAAAATTGACCCATCTGGTGAAATTATCGTAAACAGAGGTTCCTACAAGGTATTTAATATTACAGCTGACCCTGGCTTTCGTGTTGATAATTTAATTGTTGATGGGATTTCTCTTGGAATGATTTCAAAATATGAATTTACTGATATTAATCAAGATCATACAATTTATGCAATATTTAAAAAAGCAGAAAATGCATTTGTAATCAATCTTTTAGCTGATGAAGGAGGCAGTTTCTCACCTGCTGGAAAAGATGGCTTGATTGAAGCTGAACTCGGCATTGATAAAATAATAAAAATTATTCCTGATAATGGTTATATTATTAAAGATGTCCTTGTTGATTACATTTCACAAGGTATTATAAATGAATATGAATTTAAAGAAATTTCCCAAGATCATGTCATATCTGCATCTTTTGAACAAATTTGGCCGGCTGTTCAGGCAAGCATTATTGGAAATGGAAAAATTATCCCGCAAGGTAAAATCTTAGTTGAGCCCGGCAATTATCAGTCTTTTACTATAGAACCAGATTTTGGCCATCAAGTAACTGATGTAATAATTGACAATGAATCAATGGGACAAATTGATTATTATTATTTCACAGATGTTAATGAAGATCATAGCATAACAGCTCATATTGAGCCTGCTTTAATTGTTATTGAGGCAAGTGCAGGTGAAAATGGTGATATTTCACCATCTGGTCAGGTTCAAGTTCTAAAAGAATCAAACCAAATATTTATTTTTAAACCAGAAACTGGCTATGATGTAGATTCTGTATATATAAATGACAAATTAGTTGGATCTTTTCCAGATTTTACATTCTGGTATGTTACTCACAGCCAAAAAATTTATGTAACTTTTAAGAAAAAACTATTAATTGAAGCAGTCTCTGGTGAAAATGGAAATTTAGAGCCATCTGGCAATGTTTATGTTAATTCAGGGAATTACCAGCAATTTTTTATTAATCCTGACACAGGATATGCAATTGATGATGTTGTTGTTGACGGCATTTCAATTGGTCCTCAAAAAAACTATATTTTCTGGAATGTAAACAGCAATCATACAATATCTGCTTTATTTAAAAAATATGTTATTAATGCTAAAACTCCTTTAAATGGAAAAATAGAACCAATGGGAGTAACAAATGCAGCCCCCTTATCAAATATAACATATAATATTATCCCTGATTCTGGCTTTATAATTAAAAATCTTCTTGTTGATGGCAATTCAGTTGGTGCTTTAAACTTATATACCTTTTGGGAAATAGAAAAAGATCACACAATAGAAGCATCTTTTGAAGCCCTTCCTAAATATGATATTCTTATAAGCTCAAATACAGGCGGAACAATAAATCCAAATGGAGAAAATAATAAACTTACATTTTATGCTGGAGATTTTCCTGAATTTGAAATAAGCCCTGATTATGGCTATAAATTAGAAAAGCTTCTTGTTGATAATGCTTCAATAAGCCCAAGAAATTTCTATATTTTTAGAAATATTTCTTCTGATCACAGCATTCAAGCTGAATTTAAAGAAATTCCAAAATATACTATAACAGCTACAGCAGGTATAGGAGGCAGCCTCTCACCTCTTGGACAGATTAAAATTTTTGAAGGCAATATAATTAATTTCAAAGTTATTAATAATGAAGGATATCGAATTAAAGATATTATTGTCGATAATGAATCAAAGGGAAAGCTTACAAGCTTCCCATTCATTGTTTTTGAAGATCATACAATCCATGCGGAATTTGAAGATATAATTACAAGAAAAATAAGCGGTAATGTTAAAGATCAGGATAATAATCCTGTTTATAATTATATTGTTGAAGCATGGGATAATTTTGAATTTTTAAATTCAACTCTAACAGATGAATATGGTCAATATACAATAACTGATATTATCCCTTCAGATAATATAATTGTCAGTGTATGGCCAGATAATACAAAGGCTGTGTATGAAGGCCAATACTACAGCAATAAAACATCAAGAACAGGCGCAAATAAAATATCAACAATTGATGATAATCAAAGCCAGATTGATTTTATTTTAACAAAAGCAAGCAAAGCAGGCTTTAAAGGTAAAGTTATTAAAAGTACTAATAATTTATCCGACATAATAGTTGATATTTATTCATATGAAAGCGGATTTACAAGCAGTTCTCAAACAGATGAATCAGGTTTTTATACTTTCACAGGTTTAAATCCACAAAATTCATATATAGTATCAGTCTGGTCAGATGAAATTAATTCTGATTTTTATTATACAATCCCTCCAGATGAACATCCTGGTTTATACATTCCTGTTTCAAGCACTCTAACAAAGGAAAATGCAAGCTTTGTATCTCCTTCAGAACCTCTTATCTCAAATATTAATATTTTCATTGATAAAGATCAGGGCGCATTCATAAAAGGTCATGTATATAATATTACAAACAATAAACCTTTAGATAATATTTGGGTAAATGCATGGTCAAACGCACTAAATACTGGTGCTGGAGCATTTACTGACTCATTTGGAGCCTATACAATAACCGGACTTGAATCTGTTCATATAAATGAATCACAATCAAAGGGATATATTGTTGAAATTAGATCTTCAATTTATAAATATCAGACTTATATTTCTGATGTTGATAGCTCCAATATGGTTGAAGCGTCAAAAGAAAATGTTGATTTTTTTCTCAGCCCATACAGCACCATATCAGGCACAATTATTGATAATTATGGAAATCCGGTTCAAGGAGCTCAGGTATCTACAAAATCTCTTTCTAATCCTGATCAGTTTCAAGGAAACACTATCTCTGATGAATCAGGAAACTACACTATTTCTGATCTTTTAATAGCTGATGATTATATAGTCTATGCAGCTAAAGACAATTACCCGCTTTCATATTATAAAGATCATAACAATGACGATATAAAAACAACTATAAATATTGCATCAAATAATAACCAAATAAATATAATTTTAGACAAAGGCCCAACAATTTCAGGTACAATTTTTATTTTAAATTCACAAACTCCTGCAAATCAAGTTATTAATGTAAATATATGGTCTCAAAGCACAAATACTGGCGGAATAGTTGAAACAGATGAAAATGGAAATTATGAAATATCAGGTCTGATTGATACATGCAATGATTACATAATTTCAGTCAGATACTCAGACTATATGCCTTCATTTTATCGAGATAATTTTGATGATAATAATAATAATGACACTGTATATGACTGGGAAAAAGCATCAGGTGTTGCACCTTCTCAAATAAAAAGAAATATTATTTTAATAAAAGGTTTTGAGTTAAAAGGTTTAATTACTGACAATAACAATAATCCAATAAATGGTATCAAAATTAAAGCAGTTTCAGAAGAAGTCGGCGGTTGGAAAAGCATAGAAAGCAATTCACAGCAGAATATAAATTACATAATAACAGGGCTTATTCCTGGAATCTACAATATATACGTTCAATCATCAAACTATGAAGATCAGATCATTCAAACAAATATATCAGAAATTTCAAACATACTTAATATTAATTTAAACAAGCCTTCAAAAGAAATCTCTGGTCTAATAACAGGTCTTAAAAAAGATCAAGAAGTATTTTTAAACGCATGGTCAGCTTCAAATGATTTTAAAAAATCTATAAGAATAACTGGCACAGGCGATACAATAGAATATAAAATACCAGAACTTAAATCAGCAAATGATTATATTCTTGAAATAATATCAGATCAAAAGCCGTCTCAATATTATTCAAATAAAACTTTATGGGAAAAAGCAGACTTAATTGATCTTACTCAAAATAATCAATCAGGTATAGATTTTCGCCTTGATCTCTATGAAACATGCCAGATTTCAGGTAATATTGTTTTCCCGGAAAATGCAATAGCAAACGAATCAGTAATTGTTGAAGCATACTCACTCAAAAATAAATATTCAGGTGCTCAAAATATTACATTTCAAAGCAAAGTAAATATGCCTTTTCTTATTTCAAACTTAATTTGTTCAGATGATTATATATTAATCACAAAATCAGATATTTATTCATCAATGTATTATAATAATGTTTATAATTTAGAAAATGCCATAATTATTGATACAGAAAATGAGCAAACAGAGCCAATTAATATTTACCTTAATAAAGCAAGGTCAGTTTCAGGCTATATTATTGCAAATGATGATTCAATTGTTAATGAAGCAGAAATTGAAGCTTTTTCAAGTTCAAATGGTACTTTAGGATTTGGACTTCCTGACAAAGACGGCTTTTACAAAATAAATGGCCTTTGTATATGCGATGATATCGTTATACGAGTTTTTATTAAAGATATTGGAACATATTATTTTAATAAAGATCAAATAACAAAAGATTCAAATCTTGCAACATTACTGACAACAAAGGCATCTAATCTCTCAAATATTAATTTTGCATTCTCAGAAAATTCATCAATAAAGGGAAGAGTTATTGATGAAATGGGCTTTGCTGTTTCTGGTATATGGATTGATGCATGGTCTGAATCAGTAAAGTTTGGAAATGGAGCTTTTAGTGATAATAATGGATTTTATGAAATTAAAGCTCTTAAAAATGCAATTGATTACAAACTATCTGCTATTCCAGATTCAAAAGCTGCATATTTAAAGCAGGCTCAAGAGAATATAAAAACAGGATCTGTAAATATTAATTTTATACTTGTTAAAAAACATGGTGTAAGATTATCCGGGCTTGTTATAAATGAAAAAGGTGAACCAATACCCGAAGTAAAAATAGAATTAAGGTCTCAATCTGATCCTGATATCTATATATGGGACATTTCAAACTCGTCAGGAAATTATACACTTTCAAATATTGCTGTCATATCTGATTATGCATTTTCTGCAAGCCCCTTGCCATCACAAGAATATGCCCATTTTTCAAAATATAATTTTAATGTTTCAAAAAATTTGACTTACAATATTATTCTCTCTCCTGGCCATAAGTTTTTTGGCAGAATAGAAAGCGATATCAGCCCAATTGCTGGAGCAAGAATAAGTATTTACTCTCAAAAACAAAATTTCCAAAATGAAACAACAAGTGATAATGATGGATTTTATGAAATTCCAAATGTGCCAGTATCATCTGATTACAAAATAAGCGCAATTTCTGATAATTTCTTACAAATTGAAAAATATGATCTTTGCCCAGGTATAGCCTGTGATCTTAAATTAGAAAGAGCAGCATCAATTTCTGGTCAAATTAAAGAAGCTAAAACAGGAACTCCTGTCATGGGTGTAAGAGTTGAAATTTTTTCAAAAGCTTATGAAGGCGTTGATTCTTATAATGGAGTTGGAATAACAGATAAAGAAGGCTTATATGAAATTAAAGGCATCAAACAAAATGATCCTAATGGCCAGCTATTGCAAGATTATGTTGTAAATGCATATGCTCCAAATTATCCTCCATTATCAAAAGGAAGCAAAAAAGCATATGATAAAGTAGATTTTCTGTTAAGCTCAGGGCTTAATAATGAAATAAATGGACAGATAACTCCTGCCCCTGTAAACACTGTTATAATTGATCTATTTGAAAATGATGGTGAATATGTACAAAGTTTTACTGTTGATTCAGGAAAAATCTCAATCAATGGCTTAAATCCAGTAAAACAATATCATTTAAATTTTAAAGAATATGAAAATAATAATGTAATTAATGACCAATGGGCTGGAATTAATGATATGGGTGTTTCATTACGAGATGCTGCAAAATCATATAAACCAGGCGATGGAATTATTTTCAGATTTAGCGAGACATCTTATAAAACAATAAAAAAATATTCTGGCCCAGGCCCTGTCCAAAATCTAAGATCATCTACTCATTTTTACAGGAACGTATCTCCTAAAGGCAGAACAATTATCTCTACACAAGGTCCTGAAACAATATCAAATAATCCTGAAATAACAGTAAACTGGGAACCTCCAGTTGATGATCAGGAAAATATTAAGGGATATTATCATACATTTAGCGATTCATCTGATTTAAAATTTGATAAAATCAATACAGCAGGAAAAAGCCCCATAAAAACCAGAAAAATAACCAGTGAAAGCATCAAAGGAGATGATCTAAGCTATTATTTTTATGTTGCACCTATTGATAAAGAGGGACGACTTGGACCAACAACCAGCATTGCTTTTAGAATTGATACAATTCCCCCAACTAATCCAAGTGTAATAGCTCCTGAATTAACAAATATTTCAAATATTAATTTAACATTAGGAGCTACAGGTGCAAGTGAAATGTTTATAAGCAATTTAGGTTATAAAGATGGCGGTATTTGGGAAAATAAATTAACTAATAAAAAATGGAAAATTTTAGGAAGTGAAGGAAAGAAAAAAATCTATGTTAGATACAGAGATCGTGCTGGTAATACTGCAAACTCAAGCGCTGTTACAAAATTTCAGCCAGACGATACATATTACACAATTGATGTTACATCTGGTGAAAATGGCAGCCTTTCACCATCTGGAATTGTTCAGGTTAAAAAAGGCGAAAATCAAACTGTTTTATTCCAACCTGATGAGGGATATAAAGTAAAAAGAATTATTATTGATTCAAAGGCTCAAAATCTTAATATAACAAAATATTCCTTTACAAATATTGAAAAGGATCACGCTATTGAAGTAAGCTTTGAAAAAATAATTCATACAATTTCAATTTCCTCAGGAAATAATGGAACTGTAATGCCATCAGGAATGCAAAATGTTTCAGATGCCAGTGATCTTACAATAAATATTAACCCGAATTCAGGTTATACTGTCAGCAAAATCACATTAGATGGAAAACTCGTAAACGATTTTCAAATTCCATATGTATTCAATAATATAACTCAGTCTCATTCACTGGTTATTGATTTTGAAAAGTCTCATGAAATTAAAGCATCATGTGGTAAAAATGGAACTATTGAACCTTATGGTATTTTCCAGACAGCTCATGGCTCAATAGTATCAGTTAAAATTACCCCAGACTTAGGCTATGATGTAGAAAATGTTCTTCTTGATGGTAATCCTGTTGAACTTAATGGCGATAGATATACATTTTTAAATGTTGTTGATTCACATGAAATTTCAGCAAGCTTTAAACAGGCATCATATAAAATCATTGTAATAAAAGGCTCAAATGGAAGTGTAAGCCCTGAAGGTGAAATAATTGTACCCGGTGGACTTAATAAAATATTTACTTTTAACCCTTCCCCAGGATATGAAATAAATAAAGTTATGGTTGACTCAATTCCTGTTGAAATTTCAAATAATTCTTATACTTTTGAAAAAATTTCAAGGGATCATACAATTGCAGTTAATTTTAGACTTTTTAACCATGCACCTGTTGCAGATGATTTATCAATTACTACAGATGAAGACCATGAAAAAACAGCTGTTTTAAATGCAGTTGATCAAAATATTTATGATAAATTAACATTTATTATTGTTTCAGAACCTCAAAAAGGCAATGTTATTTTAGATCAAAATACTGGCTCTTTTGTTTATCAACCAGATATTAATGAGGTTGGAACTGACTTTTTTACATATAAAGTTAATGATGGAATCTATGATTCTGATACAAAAAAAGTTGAGATTAATATTATAAATATAAATGATCCCCCAGCTGCAAAATCCTTTTTATTTTCATTAGATGAAGACACAATCTCAACATCATATCTTAAAGCAGAAGATATTGATTCTGATGAGCTTATTTACAGTATTTATCAAAGCCCTGAAATGGGAAGCCTTACACTTGTTAATAGTGAAACAGGAGAGTTTGTATATAAACCAGATAAGGATTTTTATGGAGATGACAGCTTTAGTTTCAAAGTTAATGACAAATACTTAGATTCCTCAAAGGCAATTGTTTCAATTAAAGTTAATCCCCGCCCTGACCCGCCAGTTGCATATAAAAATTCTTTCAGCCTTATTGAAGATGTACCAAAATATTACACATTAACTGCCTTTGATCCAGACAATGATCCTTTATCATACACCCTTGTTTCAAATGGAACTAAAGGTCAGGTTTCTATAGTTGATCCATTAAATGGTGTAATAATGTACACACCAAAGCCGGATATATCTGGTTTAGATAATTTCACATTTAAAGTCTCTGATCAGGAATATATTTCCGAGCCTGCCGAAGTTATTGTAACTATTATTCCAGTAAATGACAAACCAAAAGCAATTGCTCAAAATATTGAACTTGAAATGAACAATGAATTTCAAATAACATTAATTGCAACAGATGCAGAAAATGACGCACTTGATTATATTATTATTGATGATCCATTATATGGCGAAATATCAGGAATACTTCCTGAAATTATTTATACACCACATGAAAACTATCTTGGTGTTGACAGCTTTACATTCAGGGCAATTGATAAATACTCTGCATCTGAAACCACAGAAATAAAAATCCGAATTCTTGCACCATCTGATGAATCATGTGATGAAGATACATCTGTTGATATTCATTTATGTGAAAACTGTCAGATTTCAAAATTACCTTTAAATGGCTCTATATCGGGCGCACCCCCTGATTATACTTATATCCCATTTGAAAATTTCAATGGTTTAGATGATCTTTATTATTCTGTTGATAATCAGGAAAAGAAAATATCAATTTATGTAAAACCTGTTAACGATTCTCCATATATATTAAGCCAGCCAGATATAAATACAACAGAAGGTCAAAATGTAACCATTGAACTTTCTGGTGTGGACATTGATGGTGACAGGCTGTACTACGAAATTATTAATATGCCCTCACATGGCTCAATATCAGGAGAAGCACCATATATGACATATGTACCGCATCCAAATTATAATGGAACTGACAGCTTTTCTTATAAAGTTAATGATGGATTTTTAAGTTCTGAAATTATGACAGTTAATATTAATATTGGATCTGTTAATGACGCACCTGAAGCAAAAGATCAAACTGTTTCAACAAATGAAGACAGCCCCATTCAAATTATTCTTAAAGCTGTTGATATTGAAGGAGACCCTCTGGAATATTTTATAACTGAAAAGCCATTACATGGATATCTTTCCGGCAATCCGCCAGAAATTACTTATAATCCTGATAATAACTATTCAGGCAAAGATCAATTTACATTTATTGCAAACGATTCTTTACAAGATTCCAATTCCGGTATTGTTACAATATTTGTAAGCTCATCTAATGATCCGCCACAGGCATATAATTCCAGTATTGAATTATTTGAAGATACCACTGCTGAAGGCATTCTTTCTGCAAGCGATACTGACAGCTTAAGCCTTATTTATAAAATCAGTAAACAAGGTTCAAAAGGAAGTGCATCAATAACAAATCCTCAAAAAGGATTATTTACATATAAGCCTTATCCTGATACAACAGGAGAAGATGAAATTCTATTTGTTGCAAGTGATGGATATTATGACTCTGAACCTGCAAAAATCAGTGTATTTATTAAACCTGTAAATGATGCACCTCAAGCTTATGATGGTGTTGCAGAAACTATTGAAGAAATGCCTTTAGATTATACACTCAAAGCTTATGATATTGATTCAACTTATTTAAATTTTAGTATTACTTCCTATCCCCAAAAAGGCTCTATTATTCTGACAGATACAATAAAAGGATCATTTAAATACATACCATATGAAGATAAAACAGGTTTTGATCAATTCTCTTTTATTGTAACTGATGGTGAAAAAAATTCTAATAAAGCAACAATGATTATCACTATAATATCAGTAAATGACCCGCCTCAAGCTTTTGATAAAAATATTACTACCAATGAAGATGTTTCATTTAAAGGTTTAATCATTGGTGAAGACAAAGATAATGACAGCCTTAATTTTATATTAGTTGAAAATGGAACAAAGGGAAGCCTTGATATTACAAATCCAAAAACAGGTGAATTCGAATATCTGCCATTTAGCAATGAATATGGTCAGGACATAGTAAAATTTAAAGTTAATGACAGCCATCTTGATTCAAATATCGCAAGTATTTATATTACAATAAATCCAATAAACGATCCGCCTGTTGCATATGGAAACGATTCAGTTCAAACTAATGAAAATACAATGGTTAAAATATATCCTGTAGCAAATGATATTGATGGCGATGAACTATCATTTCAAATACAAACTCAAGGATTTCATGGCACTGCAGTTTGTGATAATTCAACTATTAAATATACTCCAGATTCAAATTTTTGGGGCTATGATAGTTTTACATATAAGGCATTTGATGGACTTCTTTATTCAAATGCTGCAACTATTAAAGTATGGATTGGAGTTAACCCTGCTAATATAATAACCTCAGAGGATGTCCCAGTCTTTATAAATATTTTAAAAGGAGCAGAGATTGTAAAATATCCTGATAATGGTCAATTATATGGAGAAGCACCAGAACTTATTTATACACCTGATTTAAATTATTCAGGAAGTGATAGAATTTCTTATAAAAATCCCGGATCTGATGATATTATAAACATTGAAATTTTCATAAAACCTGTAAATGACCCTCCAATAATCGAAGCATACGATCAAATTAAAATTAATGAAGATACAAATGTTCAAATAAGCCTGAATATTTTTGATCCAGAAGATGATTTAGAATCACTTACATATTCTGTTATAACACAACCAACACATGGAATTATTTCAACAAATATGCAGTACATTAACTATACGCCAGTTTCAAATTACAATGGCGATGACAGCTTTATTTATTCAGTTTCTGATAATTCCAATGTTGAATCAACAAAAATAACAATAAATATTGAAATCAGCCCAATAAATGATCCCCCAATTATCGAAGAAATGAGCCTTATAACTATTGAAGAAAAAGACTTAAGTTTTATGCTCAAAGCAACTGATGTTGAAAATCAACATATTATTTTTACAATTGTTGAACCACCCTTATATGGAACACTACAAAATAATGGAGCAAACTGCATATACACCCCAAATAAAGATTTCTCTGGTTCAGATATTTTAAAATTTAAGGCTAGCGATGGAATTGATGATTCAATAATCGGACTGGTAATTATTAACGTTACAAACGTAAATGATGCCCCTCAAGCTTATGATTTAGCAATTTCTGCAAGTCCAGGCCAAAGTAAGGTATATGAAGTCGAAGTCTATGACCCTGATAAAGATATTTTAAGCGCAAGTATAATATCATTACCAAAACAAGGCTCAGTCAACTTTATAAATCCTGTATTTGGACCATCAAATGACATTATAAAAGTAAGCTTTTTATATTCCCCTGATTCAAATGCCACAGGATTCGATAGCTTTAGCTATAAAATCAGTGATGGTAAACTTACATCAGATTTTGCAATTGTAAGTATCAGCTTTGATTCTGACCCAATAAACGAAAAATATCAGCTTTATGTAAATCTTGCAGGCGATTATATTGATAATGACATCTATTACTATAAAATTATTGATTCAAAAACAGGAGCAATAGTTGCTCAAGGTTCAAAAAAGATTAGCTCTTTTATTGAAAATCTAAGCCCCTCAACATATGATATTGAAATATCTGCAACAGGCTATCAAACTGTAAAAGAAATGAATTTTCAATTATATGAAAACTCTGACCTCTCTATCAATATGCAAGAAATAGATAATATTGAAGCTAAACTGACAGTTCAATTAAAGGGTGAATATCAAACAAATACAATGTATAAATATTCACTGATTAACTCAGATACAGGCGCGGCTGTTAATGAATCAAAAAATACTGATTCTTTCAGCAAAATTCTTGAATGCGGAAGATATCGTTTGCTTATTATTGCAGATAATTACAAACCATTTGAATACTCATCTGGAGGCAGTAAAAATATTAATCTTTACAATGATCTTAAAATTGAAGTAGAACTTGAAAAAGGAAATTTTTCAATTGGCCCTGTTCTCGATATTTCACACACAGAAAACACACAAGGTTTTACACTCAGAGTAATAAAAAGTAATTTTAATGATGCAATGCTTGTAAAAATCGATGATATCCCAATAAATAATCCAACCAATTACGATTCATATGTTTATAAATGGAATATTGATAATCCTTTTGTTGACCCTGTTTTTGATTATCCAGATATTGGAGACACTACATATAATATTTGCTTTAAATTTTATGATGGAGAAACATATATCAGCGACTATTCAGTAACTTATATAACATATAATTCTGAGCAGCATAAAGAATCAAGTAAATCTCAAACACAAAAAGATTTTGAACAATTATATGCCAACAAAACAGATTATATAACCTTTGGCCAACAAATATTTAGCCCCCTTGCAGGAACAAACTTTCAAGTAATATTAAAAACCTCAGAAGGCAAAGACTATCCTGCCCAAATCAATATTCCACCTATTCCCCTTGATTACCTGTATATTGATGATTCAGATATTTCTTTAGATATTCAAACAACAGACAATTTAAAATATAATTCATCTTCAGACCGCTATAATATAAATATTTATGACAGTGGATTAAAACGCATTGAACCTGAAGACAAATTACTTATTAAGCTGATCCACTATACTTTCGGAGGAGACAGCCTTGCCAGCGGAGTTAACATAAGCTTTGAAGCAGCAAGCGGAAAATATAAAGGATTAAAGGTTAAATATAATCCATATGCCGGAACAAATAATAAAAGAATAAATGAAATAACAAATGAACAAAGCCCATTTATTACACTTCCTATACTTTTAAACCCTGATTCAAGCTTATATTTACCATTTATACAAGAATTAGAAAAAATGGATTTATTAAAAGTGTTAATAGAAGAAAAGGGAGATGGTATTCCGGGATTCAATGATGAAGAAGTTAGCTTTGCATTGGATAATGATCTTATTATGATAAAAACAAATCATTTAACCTCAGTTGCAATAGATTTTAAACCAGACCAACCATCAGTTCCTTTGACACCATCATCAGATTCAGGAGGTGGCTGTTTTATAGATATATTATCATATGAGAAATTCTGATTATATCGGATTTTGAGGAGTAATAAATTCAGATACTTATATTATGCATTCAAAGCTCCGAAGGTGCGAATTAATATAGCCCAGGGCAACGCCCCAATGCTGTTGACTTAAGGATAAGCTTTTGAAATTTAAATAAAATTGTATAAAACCAAGGTGTAGGGACGAACTTTATGTTCGCCCTCGAACGAATTTAGATTATGAACGTATGTTCGAGGGCGAACATAAAGTTCGCCCCTACATCATAACATTATACAAATTTTTATAAATTTCAACATATTATCCTTAAGTCAACAGCATTGGGGCAACGCCCCTGGGTAATGTAGAACCAAAATTTTCAGCCCTGAAAGGGCGAATTAAAGCGTGACTCAAATATAATTATTTTCTTTTTTATTTATTAATTAATAAACCTTACCATGACTGACAATAAAACATGTATCACTTGCAACATAATTAATATTTAACTCTGAAATACCTGATGAATTGATTGAAGGAGTAACAACACCAACAGCTCTAAC
>Ga0272440_1001521_pt1 | contig 18829 bp, 20 predicted proteins | sample SSMMMBAug17_FD_192440 | JGI IMG/M metagenome (GOLD analysis project Ga0272440, IMG submission 192440) | Marine sediment archaeal communities from Little Sippewissett salt marsh, Falmouth, MA, United States - SSM-MMB-Aug17 | ecosystem: Environmental > Aquatic > Marine > Wetlands > Sediment ...
TGGAATAACATCACCGCTACGTAAGATGATTACTTTATCGTCTAGACGAATATCTTTACGCTCTATCTCATCAAAGTTATGCAAAGTCGCGCGTTCTACTACAACTCCATCTATGTCGGTTGGCTCTACTACTGCAACTGGAGTCACAGCACCTGTTCTACCAACTTGTAATATTATGTCTTTTATGGTTGTTATCTTCTCCACAGCTGGAAACTTGTAAGCGACTGAAAAACGCGGTACTTTGACAGTGTAGCCCATATCTATCTGTGCGGCTATCTGGTCCACTTTGACAACCATACCATCCAGCATCATCGGGTAGTGGTCTCTGTCTTGAACCATCTGCTTATAGATTGACTCTATCTCATCAAACCCTTCACATACAGCACGCTCCGGAGGACGGCGAAATCCAAGCTCATAAATGTACTCCATAAGCTGATGCAGAAGTTTAAACTCTAAAGTATGCTCCCCTACTCCATAAGGTAAAAAAACTAAGTTACGTGAAGCTGTAATGCTAGAGTCAAGTTGTCTAAGACTCCCTGCTGCTGCGTTTCTAGGGTTTGCAAAAACACTCTCGCCAGCATCAAGACGCGCTTGGTTAATTCTCTCAAACTCATCTTTAAAGATGACTACTTCACCGCGAATCTCTAGGCGTCCTTTGTGTTCTATCTCAAGAGGAATGGAGTTGATTGTTTTTACATTTTGAGTAATGAGTTCTCCAACGCTTCCATCTCCACGAGTTATTCCCTTTTGGAGTTTCCCGTCTTCGTAAATGAGATTGAGCGAAGCACCATCATACTTTGGTTCACAGTAAAAAGTGACATTTGCATCAAGTTTGTAGGTTTTGGTCAGCCATTTCTCTAAACCTTCACTATCAAAAATATCCTCTAAAGACCACATCCGGCTAAGATGCGCTTCTTTAGTGAAGCCTTTACTTATGACATCCCCCACCCTCTGTGTGGGAGAGTTGGAGATGGTATTTTCAGGATGACGCTCCTCATAGCTTACAACCTCATGATACAACGTATCGTAGATCTCATCAGTGGTGATAGGGTCATCTAGCACGTAGTAGTGATGTGACCACTTATTTAACTGCTTTATTGCTTCTTTATACTCTTCATAATTCATAAAAAATTGTATCCTATATTGTTTAAATCGTTTTTATTGAAAAAGCGCTACTCTTTGGAGTTCAAAATAGAGATTTTTTTCTCTATCTGATTAATTTCACTTTTAATAGAGCTTCTTTTTTTACTCTCATCCAACCAAAAAAGTATCACTTTTTTATATCCATTCTCTGATGCTCTGTTGAGTATTTTCTCTCTGTCATTAGCATCCAAATACTCTCTCATCATCTGAGCAGCTATCAAAAATGATGCAGCATTTTCTATCTCAAAAAGTCTCTTTTTGGCAACTTCATACTCCCTAGCGCCATACGACATGGCAAAGGGCTTATACTGTCTTGGCAGATATGTGAGCTGTTCACTCAAAATTGTACCTTCTAAAAAAGCATAGTACGCCTCTAGCTCTTGAGAGTCAAGCAGCTCTCTAAGCGAGAGATATTTTTCACAAGCTGTTTGTATACCAACAGCACTTTTAAGAGCACACTCACCAAGATATATTTTGGCTAAAGAGTCTAAGTCACTACTCTGCTTTGCATGTTTAATAGCACGATTGAGGCTATTTTTTGCTGTGTAGTCGTCTGCACTCAAAAAAGCGTCCACATAACTTGCAAAGCTCATACTACTTTTTCTTTCCCACTCATTTGGCTTCTTCACAAAAGAACAAGAGATAAAAAAAACTAAAAAACTTAGTGTAAAAAGAAGCTTCATCATGGTAATACTACCTTATCTTGAGTCTCATTAGTAATAATAGAGTCAATTTTATCAATAAGCTGGTTTGACTTATCAATGGTTACAGAGACCTGCTCTTTTATCTCTACAAGATCTCCTTCATAACTTCCTACTGAATTCACCGTACCATCAATAGCATTAAGCTTCTTGGTAATATCTTGCATAATCTTATGAAGCTCAATGAGTGACTTGGATGCAGGTTCAATGATATCTTTACTAAAATTCCCACTGATGCCATTTACATCGCTAGTAATTTTTTTAATTGCTATCATACTGCTGTTGAACTCTTTTATAGCATTTACAAGCTCTTTAGCGGCCTTTGCATCTCCTGTAACTGATGTAAGAAGTGAATCACTTTGAGAAAGTTTTTTTGTAAAGCTATTTAAGTTCTCAAGTATCGCAATAATGTCTGAGTCTTCACTGGATATCTCTGTAGTAATTTTATCTATGTTATCAATAATTTTGATAAGTTTTTTTACAACAGGCTCTAGTCTTGAAATCATGTCGTTAATATCGTCACTCTGCAGGATTTGTAGTGTCGAACCCTCTGCCAAAGGCGGCTCTGAGAGATTTGTGTCTATAACGATATATGCTGAACCAATGAGTGGCTTTTTAATTGTCAGATATGTGTTTTGACGTATCCATTTTTTGTTATTTTCATCAACAGAAAAAATTATATTGACACTCCCATCATTACGTAAGGCAATGTTATCAATAGTACCAACATCAAAACCAGAGAATTTTAGAGGCATGCCAACACTAAAAAACTCCGCACTATCAATGTTGAACCTATAGGTATAGCGCTTGTCAAAAAAACCTTTCTCGTGCAGTAGAAAGTATATTGATCCAACAAGCACCAAAAAGAGTGTAAATACAAAAAAACCAACAGCTACTTTTATTCTATTATATTGCATAGACTCCCTTTATAAAAATTTTTATTGTCTTGTGTATCAAGTATGTAGATATCCTTATCTAATTGAAGCAGCGAGAGTTTTTCAAGTGCAAGATGTATCTTTTTCAAGTTTCCTAATAGTGATGATGGCATTTTTATAAATATCTTCTCATCATCACTCATCGACGCACGAATCACCATTACATAAAAGATATCCATGATTGTGCACTCATTGAGCCTTTTTAAACCTATGTACTCAAGTGAGAGCAAAGAGAGTGCATCCATCGCTAAAGACTCTGCTTTGAGAGCTTTCATATCTTCATGCACCTCTTTTATTATAGCGATATTTTCGACTATATTAAGATTATAGATTAGGGGGAGATCGTCTGCTACCAAAGAGTAGTTTTCTTCACTCTCAATAAACTCTTCTAACTCCTCTAGCGTTGAAAACAACTTTATAATGATTGAATTAATAATGATGACACCTCTATAAAAAAGATTGCTACAAAGAGTTTTACCATACCTTTTAGTACTGATATCGGTATGGCTGTATTGCTATACTCCGTACTCAGTCCGCTATAGATAGGGATAAGCATGATAACAAACCCAAAAGCAATACTTTTGATAAGCAACACCAAGAAATCATTTAGTTCTATCGCGCTTACGAGAATATATCTATAGGTGGCAAAATCCATATTCATATAAAAAAAAGTGAAAAGAAACCCACTACTTAGCATTATTATGGCAAAGAGAATTGAAAGAGAGACGACACTCATGACTCCTGCAATGATTCTTGGTAAAAAGAGGTAATCAATAAGATCAATTTTATACTTTTGCAGAGTATTTAACTCTTTATTTACTTTCATAACAGCTATCTCTGTGTTAACTGCCGCCCCAGAACGGAGTGAAATAAGAAGCGCCGTAAAAAATGGTGCGAATTCATCGACGACAAAAGTAATGATGATTGAGCCTATCTCCTCTTGAAGCGAATACTCAGTAGCAAGATAAATCACCACCCCAATGATAACGGAGCCAAACATAAATGCAAGCAGTAAAAAGAGTGGAATGATGCCTATAGCTGTAAAATATATCTGCTTCATAAGCACCATTTTCATCGCAGGGTTGTAACTTGAAGGTCGAAAGATGTGCAGCAGGCAGATAAGCGTAAACTTTATCACTTCGAGTGTAGAAGTTAGTGAATTGATACTCTTCTCTCCAAGATTCTCAAAAAATCCTACTAACACAGACTACTCCTTCAAGGCACCCTAAGAATCACTAATTATTAGATTATCTCACAAATTATATTAAATGGTAATAATTCTATTTTTTTTATCTCATTGTTATGATAAAATCTTTATTTAAACACTATGAAGGTAGATTCCATGGCATTGATTTTAGCAAAATCTCAAGAAGCACAAAAAGCGTATAGGCTTGTCCAAGGACTTCAACATCAATTTGTAAAAAAACTCAATAGACTCTCAGAGTCTTTGGGAGAACAACAAGAGTTTGAAGAAGTCACATGGCTTCGAGATGAGGGTGTTCATGGAGGAGGCAGTAGGTTTGAAGCTCGTGATGAGAAAATATTTAATACAGGAAGCGTAAATATTTCACAAGTTCACTACAATAAAGACGAGAATAAAAATCTCCTCTGTGCCACTGCTATCTCAACAATCATCCATCCAAAAAATCCTCATGCTCCATCACTACACATGCATATTAGTCTTACAGAGCTCCAAAATGGAGAAAACTACTGGCGGTTAATGGCGGACTTAAATCCGAGTATTTTTCACGAGGAAGATAAAATAAGTTTTGATGCCATGCTCAAAGAGAGTGCTAAAGAGCACTTTAAAGAGGCTATGCTTCAAGGTAATAAGTACTTTAACATACCCGCTCTAAAGCGTCATAGAGGGGTCTCCCACTTCTACTTAGAAAATTTTACAACACAAGACTATGCTAAAGACTTGGAGTTTGCAGACTCTTTTGGCAACGCAGTTATAAACTCTTATGTAACTATTGTCGAGCAGGCTCTACAACAGAGAGTTTCTTGCTCCTCACGCGATATATCTATGCAACTCAAATACCATACTCTTTATCTCTTTCAAGTCCTAACTCTTGATAGAGGCACTATCTCAGGACTACTCATACACAATCAAAATGACCTTGGGATTATGGGTTCACTTCCAGGGTATGTTGATCGTGACTTGCTACACTCTTGGGCTAAAAATGTTCCCTCTCCACAAGATGAACTTGTAAAAACAATTGCAGATGCTATTAATCTTGAGGGTAAAATTGACAATGCAACAAAATTACAATTTGCATACATAATACGGGAGCACTATAAAAAATACCCCAACGCTACAGAGTTTCTAGCAAGTGGTAACACCATACCTATGACAGTTGAAAACCACTCTGCCATAACTGAATCTCTTACACCTTAGTCTCTAACCAAACTCTTTTTTTGTAGATATACCAGTAAATAATCCCTTTTATGAGTGTTTCTACATTCATAATAATAAAAATGGCAACAACGCCATACCCCATCTCATACGCTATGTAAGAGGGAACTACACGCAAAAACCAGAGTGAACTGACATTAATATACATCGTCGTTTTTGTAGCTCCTGCACCACGAAGTGCTGCTGAGTAGACAAACATTATGGCTAAAGGAATCTGTGCCAGTCCAACGAGGATGAGATACTGTGATGCAACAGCTACTGTAAGCGCATCTTTAGTAAAAAATGAAACTAAAAATTCTGGAAAAATAATGAGTATAACACCAACACTTCCCATAAAAATGTAAGCGATACGTCCACTAATTATGCCCATATTGTAAGCTCTATCAAGCTGTTTTGCACCTATGTTTTGTCCTACTAAAGCCATAGCTGCTATGGAAAAACCAAAGCCAGGCATAAAAGCAATACCCTCAATACGAAGTCCTACCTGATAGCCTGCTAGCTCAGCGGTGCCATAGGCTGCAATAATAGAGACAAACACTAAAAAACTTAGACTAGATATCCCTCTATCGAGTGCTGCACTCGACCCTACTCTCAATGCTCTTATCAAATCTTTAACTCTGACCAAGGGTAAAAAATCAAGCTTAGCATTAAGACGTTTTATGAGCACATAGTATGCGACGACATTAAAAAAGTACGCTATGAGTGTTGCATAGGCAGCCCCTGCAATTCCCATGGCCTCAAAACCAAAATGCCCAAATATAAAAACGTAATTAAGCGCTGCGTTAATACCCGCAGAGACTAGTTTAATGTAAAGAGAACTTTTTGTATCTCCCGCTGCTGAGAGAGCGTTGTAGAGTAGGTTATCTATAAAGATTAGAACAAGTCCTAGTGAAAGTACTTCAAAATACAAACTTCCCTGCTCTACAACATCTGCCTCTGAACCCATAACTTCATACAGCCAAGCACTTCCAAAATAACCAGCTATAGAGACAAAAAATGAAAGCACAATGGCAAAGAGTGTTAATGTAAACAGCAAAGAAGATGCTCTTCGTTTTCGTCTTTGGCCTATAAAGCGTGAAATGAGTGCATTTCCACCTATTACGTAAAGGGTCATAAGTACGTTTATCACCATCATAAACTGCATACTTAGTCCAACAGCAGCGAGTGCTGCTGTAGAGATAACGCCAACCATAAGCATATCTATAAGAATTTGCAGTATATCTACAAGGTGCTTAAGTGCTGCAGGAATTGCAAGGGAGAGCACTTTTTTACTCTCAGAGGATACTATTTGAAAAATTTTGCCACCTCTTGCATCTCTGCTACAAGAGCCTCTTTTGTCTCAAACTCTAAAACAGTACGCTCTTTTACATCTTCATGTAGCGGGGTAAAATCAAACACTAAAACATAGTTTACAATTTTTACTCTATCGCCATAAAGCTCTCCCCACTCCAGACTCATCTCTGCAATTTCACCGTGCATCTCAACAATCACAGCAGGATAAAGACGTGTTGCTTGTGAGAGGTCTAAGTCCCCTTTTCTTGACTTATATATCACTCATTCTCCTTATTTAAGCTCTTATTCATTGCACCATTACGCATCTTCAAAAAGGCTAAAATACCAAATGTGACACCAACAATAATAGAAAGAACACCCCAGTAGTCATCTCTTTCATATGCCATTATAATCCAACAAAGATCTGCGAAAAGATAGACAATCACGGACTGATAAATCTTACCCTTAAATGTTAGAAATGCCCCAATGTTGAGCAAAATTCCACCAAGTACAGCAAAACTCACGACTCTATCTCTGCAATGTTTTTTCTTTTAAGAAGCCATTGAAAGTAGATGGCTCCCACCAAAAATCCAACTCCCATAATAGCGGCAATAGTTTTGAGTGAAAACTCATGAGTTGCCAAAAAACCAATCATGAAAGATGTAAATGCTGCTGAACTCAAAAAGAGCATATCATTGTACGCAACAATACGGCCATAATACTTCTCTTCGATATTTTTTTGTAAAAGAGTATAAGTGTAGGACCAGAGCGTTGTTGTAAAAAATCCAACCAATACACTTGCCACAAGTGAGAGGTAAAAATCATGCATTACGTAAGCCCATAACATTACAGCTAGGGCTTGTGCGACAAAGACATAGACAACAAACTGATTTGTAAGATATTTACTCAGTATCATTGGTCCAAAAACCAGTCCTAATGCACGTGCACTATGTAAAAGTCCCAAAGCGAGCGCTGTTGCAATAACTCCTGCGTAATAGGTGTCTACCATTAAAGCAACCAAAGCATCAAATGCAGTAAGACCAACAAAAGCGTGTAGAATCATGAGATGAATTGCTAGTGGATTTGCTCTCATGTAAGTAAAACTCTCTTTCATCATGCCAAAGAGAGACTCAGAATTCTCAAGCGAATCCACTTCTAACTTCAAAGATGCAAGCATGAAAAAAGCGATTATAAAGATAAACGCATCAAGTAAAAACGCCATAGTCACACCAAAATAGTGCACAAAAAATCCACTTAAAGCCATTCCAAAAGTGTAAGAAAAAGACCAGATGATGGAGTGCATCTCATTAGCACTCTGCAGTTGGTTTGCCTTGAGGACTTTAGGAAGTAGTGACATCTCTGCTGTAAAGTAAAACGAAGCTGCTGCCATTTTAAAAAATATTAAAATATAGAGTAGCACTAAATCATCTGTTGTATGAATTAGAACTAAAAAGAGTGTTGCTAAAATCTCAACAGAAATAAGTGTCAGCATCAGTTTTTTAGGTTTTAGTTTGTCTATAAGTGTGCCTGAGAGTGGTGCCTGGACAACCCCAGCTATAAAATGTAGCATGGCGACAAAGGCGACAACACTTGCTGATACATTCATATTTAGTAAAAGTGTATAAATCGCTACATTTGAAAACCATGCACCAAAATAAGCAATTAGTTGAATAGTTGAAAGCCTGCGTAAAATAGCATTTTCTTGTAAGAGTAAGAGGTATTTTTTCATAAATGCAAGGGTATCATAAAATTTCTCCAGAAATATTGAAAGTAAAATTTTTTAAATTTTTTGTTTTTTTACTAAAGTTTTTAAATATATGGTCGATAACTTGTCTATCAATTATATTCTCTTAATTAGAAGGAGTACGTCATGGATGGCATAGCAAATGTTGCTAGACAGCAACAATCGCAAGTGGGAACTGCGGAAGTTCAAGGAAGAACTACTCAAAATGTTGAGCAGCAAGTACAACAACCACAACAAAATGTTGTAAAGGAGCTTCAACAAGAATCTATGGATTCTGGTAAGAAAATTGACTCTCAAGAAAAGGTTAAAGATCTTGTTGATCAACTCAACAAAGCACTTGAACCAATGACAACAAACTTAAAGTTTGGAGTGGATTCTCAGGACATATTTTTTGTCTCTGTTGTGGAGTCTGAGACAAACAAAATGATTCGTCGTTTTCCTGCAGAACAAGCACAAGATTTTCTCCCAAAAATGCAAGAGGTGAGTGGAATACTTTTTGATTCCAAAGGGTAAGTATCTACCCTCTTCATCCCTCTTCATCTACAACACTTCTATAACAAAAAATTCTATTTAAATTCTCTAACCATAGGTTAATATATTTTGTAGTAAAATCGCGATACTTATTTCTATATCTAAAGGGTTTTATCTATGCAAAAAAATGTAAAAAAAGTTGTGCTTGCCTACTCTGGCGGACTTGATACAAGTATTATATTAAAGTGGCTTCAAGACGAATACAAAGCTGAAGTTATCACATTTACAGCGGACCTTGGTCAAGGGGAAGATGTTGAACCTGCTCGTCAAAAAGCTCTTGACAACGGTATAAAGCCTGAAAATATTTTTATTTTAGACATCCAAGAGGAGTTTGTAAAAGATTATGTTTTCCCTATGTTTAGAGCAAATGCAATTTACGAAGGAGAGTATCTTCTAGGTACTTCAATTGCTCGTCCTCTTATTGCCAAAAAACAGATAGAAATCGCAGAAAAAATGGGTGCTGATGCTGTTGCGCATGGAGCCACAGGAAAAGGAAACGACCAAGTAAGATTTGAGCTTGGTTATCTTGGACTAAATCCAGACATAACAGTAATTGCACCATGGAGAGAGTGGGATTTAAACTCTCGTGAAAAACTTTTAGCATACGCAAGAGAGCATGGAATTAAAATTGACCAAAAACATGTAGATGCTGATGGAAATCCGACTGTAAGTCCTTACTCTATGGATGCGAATCTACTCCACATTTCGTACGAAGGGCTTCATCTTGAAGACCCAATGAATGAGCCAGAAGAGTCAATGTGGTTGTGGACAAATTCACCTGAGAAAGCCCCAGATGAAAAAGAGTATATCACTATTGGTTACAAAAATGGTGATCCAGTCTCTATAAACGGAGTAGAAATGTCTCCAGCAACTCTTCTTAGAACCCTAAATGAGTATGGAAACAAGCATGGAATCGGTAGAATCGATATAGTTGAAAACCGTTATGTTGGCATGAAAGCACGTGGCTGTTACGAGACTCCAGGTGGAACTATTATGCTAAAAGCACACCGTGCAATAGAGTCTATCTGTCTTGATCGAGAAGAAGCACATATGAAAGACGGGATGATTGCAAAGTACTCTGAGCTTATTTATAACGGGTTTTGGTTCTCTCCTGAGCGTGAGATGATGCAAGCAGCTATTGATGCAACACAAAAATATGTACAAGGTACAGTAAAGCTTAAACTCTACAAAGGAAATGTCGAGGTTGTTGGACGTGAATCAGATATGTCACTCTACTCTGAAGCACACTCAACATTTGAAGAGGATGAAGTGTATAATCAAAAAGATGCAGAGGGCTTTATTAGACTCAATGCACTTCGCCGTATTATCGCAGGTAAAAAAAGAAATAATTTAAAATAGTTACGTAAGAGAAAAGGAAAAGATATGAGCATTATTAAAATCGATATGAACTCTCCTGAATTTCAGGAGAGAATGGCAAAAACAGTGAAGTTTACTGATAAAGTAATTGCACAGTTTGGCTGGGAGTATAATCCGCAACAAGAGGTTAATGAGGGAGTTCAAATGGGACTTGCTCGTAACAAAATGATGTATGGAAAACTTTTTTGTCCATGTTTTATGGTTGAAGAGGTTGATGGGAAATATCAATCTGTAGACAATAGAACTTGTCCATGTACCCCTGCTATTGAAAAAGAAATTCCCCAAGAGGGAAAATGCCACTGTGGAATTTTTTGTACTCCTGAATATGCAGCACAGCAGAGACTAGAACTTGGTCTTGAAGAGGCGGTACATACACATTCTAGAGGTTTAACAAAAGAGGAGTGTGAAGCACTCATCAATAAAAGTGAAATTGATGGAGATGAACTCATAGCACTCTTAGAAGCTCGTGAACTTGGTATGGTAAATTTTTCACTTGTAGATGTACGTGAGCATATGGAGTGGCAAATGGGTCACATTAAAGGTGCTGATCATCTTATTCCAACAAGCTCTTTTTTCCAGACCTGGGATGAAGCAAAACTGGGTAAAGATGACAACATTCTTGTTTATTGTCACGTCGGGAGCCGTTCAGCACATGTAGCGAGAATTCTTACAGACATGGGATACACAAAAATATCTAATCTAACACATGGAATTGTAGCTTATGGTGGGGAGAAAGAGCGATAATGAAAGTTTTACTTATAAAAGATGTAAAAAGCCTTGGCAAAGCTGGTGAGATAAAAGAGGTCAAGGATGGTTATGGAAAAAACTTTCTTATAGGCAAAGGTTTTGCAAAACATGCTACAGAAGAGGTTTTAGCACAACATGCACAAGAGCAAGCAGATGCTGCAGCTGCTCTTGAAGCTGAAATAGCCCAGCTAACAGCACTCTCTAAAAAACTTGATAAGTGTGAAATTGTCATTACAAAAAAACTTGGTCAAAATGGTCATCTCTTTGGTGCAATTACTAAAGATGAAATTGCTCACTCTCTTTTAGAGCAACACAATATAGAGATTGACAAAAAACATATTACAGACAAGATTGCTATTAAAGAGATAGGCGAGCATGATGTCGACTTTAAACTAGGCCATGGACTTCATGCAACACTGCATGTAGATGTTCAAGGCGAATAAGCAAGATGTTTGACGCTACTACCATACTCGCCTACAGAGGAAAAAATAGCGCTGTTATTGGTGGTGATGGTCAGGTTACATTTGGAAACAGTGTCTTAAAGGGTAACGCAACTAAAATCCGTTCACTCTACCACGGTCAAATACTCGCAGGATTTGCTGGAAGTACCGCTGATGCTTTTAACCTTTTTGATATGTTTGAAACTTTTTTGGAAGATAAAAAAGGCGATATTTTAAAATCTGTTATTGAGTTTTCTAAAGCATGGAGAAAAGATAAAGTTCTCAGACGTCTTGAAGCAATGATGATAGTACTCAATAAAGAGCACATTTTTATTTTGACAGGAAATGGTGATGTTGTAGAGCCTGAAGATGGTGCGCTAGCATCCATTGGTAGTGGTGGAAATTTTGCTATCTCTGCAGCTCGAGCTCTACACAAACACGCTGATCTTGATGAAGAAACTCTTGTTAAAGAGGCTCTTTCAGTCGCTGCAGATTTATGTATTTATACAAACCACAACATTAAAACACTTTCACTTTAGGACTTAATATAATGAATCTCACTCCCAAAGAGATTGTCTCTTATCTTGATGATTACGTAATAGGACAAAACTCTGCTAAAAGAACAATAGCTCTTGCGCTTCGCACACGCTATAGACGAATGCAACTTTCAGATGAATTACAAAACGAAGTAATGCCAAAAAACATCCTTATGATTGGTTCAACTGGCGTTGGAAAAACAGAAATATCTCGTAGACTTGCCAAAATGATGCGCGTTCCTTTTATAAAAGTTGAAGCATCTAAGTATACAGAGGTTGGATTTGTCGGGCGTGATGTCGAATCGATGATTCGTGATTTAGTTGTAAATGCTATTAGTATAGTAAAAGCAGAACAAGAAGAACAAAACAGAGAAAAGATAAACAATTACGTAACAAACAAAATAGTTGAAAAACTACTTCCTCCTCTTCCAGCAGGTGCAAGTGAAAGTAAAAAAGATGATTACCAACACCTTTTGGCAAGTATGGAGAAACGTGTTGAATCTGGTGAACTGGATGAGAAGGTAATAGAGCTTGAAATATCCAAGCTCAATGTAGATTTTGACGATAGTGGACTTCCCCCTGAAATGGCAAAAGTACAAGAGAGTTTTTCTAAAGTCTTTGCAACTATCAACAAAGAGGACAACAGACGAGAAGTCAGTGTCAAGGATGCAAAAGTTCTACTCCGCCAAGAGGCTTCCGCTAAACTACTTGATACAAATAGTATCAATGCAGAAGCTCTTAGACGCGCTGAAAATGGAGGAATTATTTTTCTTGATGAAATAGATAAAATCGCACTTAGTGAGAAATCAAATGGGAGAAATGACCCTAGTAAAGAGGGGGTACAGCGCGACTTACTCCCGATAGTTGAAGGGAGCAGTGTCTCGACTAAGTATGGAACTATTAATACAGATCATATTCTCTTTATTGCTGCTGGTGCTTTTCATGTAAGTAAACCAAGTGATCTTATTCCAGAACTCCAAGGTCGTTTTCCACTACGTGTTGAGCTTGAATCACTTACAGAAGAGACACTCTATGCAATACTAACGCAAACAAACAACTCTCTTTTAAAACAGTATGAAGCTCTTTTAGCAGTAGAAGGATTAACACTGAAATTTGAAGATGAAGCAATTAGGGCAATGGCCAAACTTGCTCATAGAGCAAACGAACGTACAGAAGACATTGGTGCACGACGTCTGCATACAGTACTTGAAAAAGTTCTTGAAGAGATTAGTTTTGATGCAGATAGATATAATGGGCAAGAGTTTACTGTAACTTCTACTCTTGTCCATGAAAAACTTGATGAAGTTGTAGAGAACGATGATCTCTCACGCTACATTCTTTAAAAACAAAGGGTATTAATATGACAAAAGCAGGTTTTGTTTCTCTTATTGGACGTCCTAACGCTGGAAAAAGTACACTTATGAACTCTCTTTTAGGAGAAAAAATAGCGATGGTTTCTCAAAAAGCCAATGCTACAAGACGTCGCTCAAATGCAATAGTGATGCATGAGGATGCTCAAATAATATTTGTAGATACTCCCGGAATCCATGAGAGAGAAAAAGTACTCAATCAATTTATGCTCGATGAAGCGCTTAAAGCTATGGGTGACTGTGATTTAATTGTCTATCTTGCTCCCGTAACTGATAGTATAGAGCACTATAAAAACTTCCTTACTCTTAACAAAAAAAAGATTAAGCATATTATTGTCATCAGTAAAATTGATCAAGTAAAACAGGAAAAACTATTTAAAACTATTGCATCATACAATCAGTTTTCTGAACACTTTGAAGCTCTCATTCCAGTTGCAGTGCCTAAAAAAGTAGGTCATAAAGATCTTCTAGATACTATTGCTAAAAATCTGCCAGACTCTCCATACCTCTTTGACCCGGATGATCTTACAAGTGAACTCGTTCGTGATATATACGCAGGTTTTATTCGTGAAGCAATATTTGACAATGTAAGTGATGAAGTTCCTTATGAATCAGACGTAATTATTGAAAGCATCGAAGAAGATCATGGACTTGATAGTATCTATGCGATGATAATTATAGAAAAAGAGTCACAAAAGGGAATCATAATAGGAAAAGGCGGTGAAGCAATCAAAAGAATTGGAAAAGCTGCAAGAGAAAAAATTGAACACCTCAGTGGAAAAAAAGCCTTTTTAAAACTTCAAGTCGTTGTTAAAAAAGGTTGGACTAAAGATAAAAACTTCTTACGTGAGATTGGATACGATGATACTAAATAAAATTTTATTACTACTTTTTACAGCAGTAGCACTCTATTCGAGTGATATTTTAACAGAGTACAGACTCAATGGTATAGACAATATTGAAAAAAAGCTCGATTTTGAACTTACTCAAGAGAACTATTGGACTCAGTTTTTAAAAGATAAAGTGACAACCTTTGGCTACATTGAATCTTATGAAAATATTTTAGTATGCAATAAATTTGCTTCTACACTCACGCTTTACAGAAAAGATAGTAATAACAGCTATCAAACTACCAAAACTTATAATGCTTATACCGGTAAAGAGAAAGGAGATAAGTTTGTAGAAGGTGACTTAAAAACACCTGTTGGGATTTACAACCTGATAAAAAAAATATCTAAAGTTGACTCTTTTTATGGCCCTTTAGCATTTGTCACATCTTATCCAAATGTATATGACCATTATATGGGGAAAAATGGTTCAGGAATCTGGATTCATGGACTACCTACAGAGGAAGAGAGAGATGAATACACTAAAGGGTGCATAGCTATTAATAATCAAAACATTGAGTGTTTAGATAGAAATATTGACATTAAAAAAACTCTGCTCATAATCAATGAAGATGAAATAGCTACAAATGTATCTAAAGAGAAACTTGCAACACTATTAACAAAACTCTATGAGTGGCGTTATAGTTGGATATATAATGAAATAGAGAAATATCTAGAGTTTTATGATGACACTTTTAAACGTTTTGACGGAATGAATAAAGAGCGTTTTGTTAGGTATAAAAAAAGAATTTTTAGCAAGCAAGAGAGTAAAACAATTATTTTTAGCAATATTAATGTTATCCCCTATCCTAATTTAGAAGATACATTTAAAATAACTTTTTTAGAAGAATACAAATCCGAGAGCTTCTCTTTTACTGGAGATAAAGTACTCATTGTCAAACTTATTAATGGCAAGTTTCGAATCATAACTGAAAAATAATGAAATCTTTTCTTCTATTTATCATTTTATTCAACTTATCGCTCTACGCTGATATTCAACTTATTAAAAAAGAGAATGGTGACTCAAATACTACTCTTTTAGTGATAGCTGGGATACATGGAAATGAACCTGGAGGTTATTATGCAGCTTCAATATTAGCAACTCATTACAACATAACTTCAAAAAATCTCTGGATAGTTCCAAACCTAAATAAAGAGAGTATCTTACGTAACGAACGTGGCATTCATGGTGATATGAACAGAAAGTTTTCAGTAATGAAAGAGGATGACAAAGATAAAGCCATTGTTGAAGGTATCAAAAAAATCATACTAGAAAAGAAGGTTTCACTCATTTTAAACCTCCATGATGGTCATGGGTTCTACCGAAAAGAAAACCAGGGAACTGTGTTTAACCCGACCGCTTGGGGACAAACATGCGTTATCGACCAGTGTAAGCTAAAGCAAGAACAAGCCTATGGTAATCTTAATGAAATTGCGCTGCAAGTAAAAAACAACATAAATAAAAAACTTCTCAAAGACCACCATAGTTTCGATGTTAAAAATACTAATACACAATATGAAGATGAGATGATGCAGCTCTCACTAACTTACTTTGCAGTTACTAACAACAAACCAGCTTTCGCCATAGAGACAAGTAAAAATCTCTCTACACTCTCTCAAAAGGTTTTTTATCAACTTTTAGCTATTGAAGAATATATGAAAATCATGAAAATCCAATATGATAGAGATTTTAACTTAAATGACAAAGAGCTAAGAAAAATAATAAATAATTATGGAAATCTCTCCATTAATGACAATATTTCATTTAATTTATCCAATATCAAAAAATCTTTAAGGTTTATTCCGATAAAATCGAGAAGTAATCGTTTTAGCTTTTCCCATCCCCTAGGGGAAATTCGAAGGGTTAAAGATAATTTTTTTGTATATGTTGGAAATAAAAGAGTTACAACTCTTCAACCTCAGTACTTTAAAATTTCAAAAAATTGTCAAGAGACAAATTTTTTTGTTGTTGATGGTAAGACAGTAGAAGCCAAAAAAACTTCAGAAATATATGTAAATGACGATTTTAAAGTTACTAACAGTAAAAACTACAGAGTAAATGTTATTGGCTTTAGCAAAGCAGGTTTAAAAGATGAGAGTGATATTAAAATTACTCTTAAAGATTTAGACGCAAAATATGCTATTGATAAAGAAAATAAAATTTTTCGAGTTGAATTTTACAAAGATAACGAATTTTGTTCCATGTCATTGGTTCATTTTAAATAGGATTAGAGTTTATGAGCACATCTTCACAGCATACCTTCTCAAGTGTACTTTCAGTTAATCCATACAAAGACAACTATTATAAAAGTATATCAAGCTTTATAAGCCAAACATCTTCTCCAGAATTTTCTAAAGATCAATTTGTCATATCTTATTTAAACACGAAAGAGTTTATAACAGCACAAATTGAAATTAGTAAAAATATTCCTGACGAGGATCTTTTTGATGCACTAAATAGTAAAGCTTATGATGATTTGGCACTCGATCAGGCTATTGAATACAAAATACAATATATTGAGTCATTTAGTAATCTCGATGAAGAAAACAGATATTTTCACGCGTTTATAGTTGACCCATTAGAGATGACAGACAGATTTATGTCAGCTGTTGATAAAGTCAAGTATATTGACGTCATTATCCCTGCGCCACTACTTTATAAATCTTTGTATTCTAAAGATATTATTGATAGTAATGGTGTTCACTGTTTTATTTACTTCCAAGAGAATGATGCTTCAATAACTATTTATAGTGACAAAGAATTTGTATATACGAAGTCCATTAAATACTCATATGTTGATATGCACGAACGCTTTTGTGAGCTATATGGTGAGCGTATAGACTATCAAAGCTTTATTGATTTTTTCCAACATGAATCACTCAAGGAGACTGATAGTGAGTACAAAGAATTCTTTATTAAATTATATAAAGAACTCTTTGCAAATATCAATGATATTCTTACCTATGCAAAAAGGGCTTTTGACATTGAAAAGTTTGAATACGCATACGTAGGCTCACAACTTGAGAGCGTGACAAAATTAGATGAGATGCTTGAAGTTGAACTACATCTTAAAACAAAAGAGTTTGAGTTTGACTACGGTTTTGAAAGTGAAACCAACACATATGTAGAGCAGTATCATGCACTTATGAATCTCTACACTACAGTAAATCACAATGAAAAATACAATTGTAATTTCACAGTCTACAGACGACCTCCAAAATTTATTAAACGTGAGAGTGGTAAACTTATAATCTTAAGTGCAGCTTCTTTTGCATTAGCATTTGCATACCCTATAACTTACTGGGTTCTAACGTATGCACAATCACTTCAAGAGGATTTACTCAAACAAAAATATATTGAAATACACAACATCAAAATTACAAGAGAAGCCACAATTAAAAATCGTATGGCTGACAAAGAAAAAGCAACAAAACTTTTAGCTCAAGAAAACAAAGAGTATACTGATAAAAAGAATACGCTCACAAAGATTCATGAAGTTAAAGTAAATTATCCTATGAAGGCAAAACTACTTGCTTTGCTTACACAAGACTTAAATAAATTTGATGTTCGAATGCAAAATGTAGAGTATTTCGAAAATGAGAAGAGTAAAACTTTTACTTTTGATTTAGCATCCTCTAAAGATAGAAAAGTGACTCAACTCATAGAGTATATGACAAAAAAACATGAAAATGTTTTTAAATTTGAGCTTGAGAGTATTAAATATGATGAAGATTTTAAAAAGTATCTAAGTCAATTAAAAGTGAGTATATTATGAAAATAAATATCGAAGACTATTTACATAAAATCGACCTTGCACTTAAAGAGAAATCACAAAAAGACATATATATGACTTACATCATGGTCATAGTTGTTATTTTTGCTTTTGCTTATCTTCTATTTTGGGATAGCTCTTTTGAGTCTTTTGAGAAAACGCGACAAAATGTTTCACGTTTAAGTACACAAATAGAGAACGATGAGCGCTATTTAATGATAAATCCAGAAACAGTCATTACAAATCTTGACACAGCTATAGAAGAGCTTAATGCCCAAATTGTTGATAGAAAAGACACTAATGCTTACATCAAAACAAAAATAGAGGCAATATCTTCACTTATCTATGACGAAAGAACATGGGGTGAGTATTTAGACTCAATTGCACAAAATGCACAAACATACGGTGTAAACATAACTAATTTTACAAATAAGTATGCATCTACAGATAGCTCTTTTGGACATGTGCTTGATATTACTTTATCTTCTAATGGGAATTATACAAACACTTTAAGATTTATAAACTCATTAGAGCAGAGTGATTTAGTTGTTGACATACACTCTCTTAAGATCACCGCGGACAAGAAGCTTCTCTCCGATCTTAATATCTCAGTTTGGGGGATAACATACTAATGAAAAAGTTATTTTTAACTTCCACTCTACTTTTAACAAGTGTTCTTTTTAGTAATGAACTTGCATGGGTAGATGAACAAATAGAGGCTATCAAGCCTCCAAGAAGCGGGATGAGCACAAGAGCTCTCAATAGTCTAAAAAATCCTTTTATTCACCTAAAAAAAGAAGAAGACAAGAAAAATCCAACTTCTTATAGCATTGCTAAGACAAATGCTAAAAGTACTATTGCAAAAAATGAGAAAATAAAAAAGAAGAGTGTTTTAACGCTTTCTCTAATTATGAATAACTCTGCTATGATAAACGATCTTTGGTACAAAAAAGGCGA
>Ga0272440_1001522_pt1 | contig 18827 bp, 3 predicted proteins | sample SSMMMBAug17_FD_192440 | JGI IMG/M metagenome (GOLD analysis project Ga0272440, IMG submission 192440) | Marine sediment archaeal communities from Little Sippewissett salt marsh, Falmouth, MA, United States - SSM-MMB-Aug17 | ecosystem: Environmental > Aquatic > Marine > Wetlands > Sediment ...
AATAAACCAATATGTTGCTATTGATTTAATATTATACTTAATACAGCGCTATATGATTATTTTATGGTCCTAAAATTTCATCAATTTGAAAAGAATATTACTGATTCTAACTTTAAATTAAATACTTTGCACACAAAAATAGTTATTGGTTTATCTGTCTGTGTAAAAATTTTATGTGCTGAATCAAATATAAAAATATTCGATATGCGCTTTATTAATATCATTGTTATTTATTATAATTAGTTTACATCAAAAGCTGCTTTCTTTTTTGAATTACATACATTATTAAACTGACAATTTTAATACATTTTTATTTCAACATAATAATTATATTTTTTGATAATTCAATTGATTAAAAAGTTTTGAAGTGCAATAAAAACTAAAAAATGGTAACTTGCATATGTACTGTCAATTGATATTTATGTAATACTTCTAAAATTGCTTAAAATCTCACCAGTAGTTTAATAAAAATAATCAAAACTAAGAAAGTAAAATCACTTTATTAATGACTAACAATAATTGTATCATTATTGATATATTACATTATGTAATGACTCATTTTTTTTTATCATTAATTATCAATACCATTTTTTCATATATCATATCAAAAAATTCTTCAAAAAAATAAGTCCTAGAATTGGATATCAAAAAATACAACTTCAGCAACACAAAAGACTTTATCGATTTTATCGTTCTTTCATCTACCTGAAATTTTTTCTAAATAGTTGCAAATTGATAATTTACAGAATTTACTGTAAATTTTTAGAATCAATCAACTCATAAGAAACATTTTTAGATTTTTTAGTAAAAGAGAATATGCCATAAAAAAATATCAACATGATATTGAAAATATTAAAAGGAAGTTATTGTTTGTAAATGCATTTATAAACTACCATTTTTTAGTACATTTTCAAATAGCCGCTAACAATATTCTGATTATAACGTTTTTGAGGGAGCATTTTTTGTTAATGCATTTTTAAGCGCTGAAAGCGCGAATTAATATGGGTGCAGTCACTTTAGGACGACAAATAAATTGTTATTTATAAGTCATTCAATAATTTTCATAATGCTTAGTACTTATAAAAACGAATATATAACTTAAATTATTTAGTTATTGTATAACCCAAGTGCAGGAACGATTTTTATTCACTAATTCTCTTGGCTCTTGATAACTTGACGTTGCTATTATAGAACAGTAAAAGTTAACAAAAAAAATGTGCAAGCTAAATAATAATAAACGCATTGTTTGTTGAATATAAAAAAATTAAAAAAATTAATAATTTATTTATTATTTTTCTTGTCGTCCTAAAGTGACTGCACCCAATTAATATAGCCCAGGGCGAAGCCCTGGGAATTAATGGGAATTAATCCACAGTGATTTATGCCCTGAAAGGGCGAATTATTTAAATCGTGTTTAAATCGACCTTTCAGGGCTTAAAATTTTGGTTCTACATTACCCGGGACTTTGCCCTTGGAATTAATCGTGTCCTTCGGTAAACCTGCTTGAATATCCAATCTTTCCATTTTTATTTTCATTTCTTCTTAATTTACTTAATTTTTTGTGTTTAGTAAGTTGTTTTATTTTATATGAAAATGACAAACTATTCTGTCTTTTTTGGGATCCATTATAAAAAAAATGGTTTTGTATACTGTATCTGTAATATTTATATGAAAGTATAAAATTTAGATATAAATTCAATATGTTCTGACGCTAATTATTCTGCATCTGAAAAACAAATTTTCTGTCTGGAGTCCCAAATCTTTAGATTTGGGCGTCAGTAATTTTTTCAAATCGTTGTTTTTTTGACGCCCAAATCTAAAGATTTGGGACTCCAGCCTGGATCTAACAAACTATAAAACTTTCATGCTTTGTTGTGATAACAATTCATGGAAGTTTATAAAAATTTATAAGTTCCAAATTGATACACTTTTCACTTTACGAGGCGTAATATAAAAAAATTTTTTTTTTATTTACTTTAAATAAATAATGTTGTATAACTTTTAAAATTTTTAACTAATTATTAATTTTTTTTAAATTAAATTATTATATTCTTTCGAAAAAATCGATTTATCAAAAAAAGTCGATTTGCAAAAAAAAAAATTTTTATTGATAATATAAGAATGTTACAATAAAATTTTATTTTCAATTATAACTTTTTTACATGGTCATCAATTATTTTTCTAAAACTAATATTATTAAGAGTTTAATTTTTGTTTAGACCTTAGAAAATTTATCCGCTTTTTGGACACTTAACTTAAAAAAACATTACCTAAATTTTTTTATTTAGAATGTCTAAAAAATCATAGCGAATCCTGTAAAATTATATTAAACAATACTTTGTAGCGATTTTACAAATCAAATGTTCTGAAATCTATTGTTAAAATTATGATTAAATATTTTATAAAAAAAAATAGTATATTTATATTATTAATTATTTTTCAATTATCTTCATATGTTATTTCTTCAAATATTTACCCAGAGCCACAAATATCGAGTCAATTATATAATATTCCAAAAAAATATTTTATTTCAGCTACAAATTTAATTAGTTTATTAAATGAGAATCATACTTATTTTTATTTAATTGATGTAAGAAATAAAAATGAATATAATAACTTAAAAATACCCACCAGTATTAATATTCCTATTTATGCTATAAAGACAAAAAAGTTTTTAAAAAATAAACATATTATTTTAATCAATTCAGGATATGCTTATAAAAGTTTGATTAATGAATGCAAGATTTTGAGTAAGCATGGCTTTAAGCATTTTTCTATTTTAGAAGGAGGGATATACTCCTGGCTAAAAGCTAATAAACGTCTTGATGGTAATACTTTTTCTTTTGAGCAAGTGAATAAAATTTCTCCAGAAGCTTTTTTTGAAGATAAAAATTATAAAGAAGTTCTTTTTTTTGAAATTTGTAACTCAGGAGTTTCAAAAAATAGAAGCGTGATTCCAAATTCACATTGTCTTGTCTTTAATGGAAATATTAATCAACTAATATCTGATATTAAAAATTATCTCATCAAGTTAGAATCTGATCCATTATATATAGTTATAGCTTCTAATAATACAGCTTTGTATACAAAAATTGAAAAACCAATATATAAATCCATAAATGAGTTTGTGTTTTTTTTAAAAGGTGGTTTGCCCAATTATGAAAAATTTTTGAAAAATCAACATGCAATATGGCAATATAATCATGTTATTAAATCTAAAAAGGAATGTGGGGCATGCAATTAAAGTTTTATTATTTTTTTTATTTAATTCTATTTGCACATTCTGTATTTGCATATGAAAAAGTAGAAAATGATATAATTAGAAATATCCAATACAGTTATACATTACAAAACACAACAAGTTCAACCATTTCAAATGCAAAATTCTGGACTTATGCACCTGTTTCAAAAAATAACTTTCAAGAGCTTAAAAATATAGTTTCTAATCATAAATATCAAATGGAATCAGATGCTTTAGAAAATTCAATATTATCTTATAAATTCAATCAAATTGAACCTTTTGCCACAAAAATGGTTCATATCAAAGCATTAGTCAAGCTAAGTACAAATAATCAAAAACAAAGTAATAATCCTATGAATAAAAAAGATTTTTTTTTGTTATCTGAAAAATATATTGAATCTAATGCAACAGAAATAAAACAAATATCAAAAAAACTAATTGGAGGAAATGATCTTGAAACTGCTGAGAATATATATAAATGGGTTTCTGATAATTTAAAATATGCAGGATATATAAAAAATAACAGGGGAGCTTTATGGGCTATAAAAAATGGAAAGGGCGATTGTACGGAATTTATGTATCTATTTGTGGCTTTATGTAGAGCAAATGGTATTCCTGCCAGAGGAATAGCTGGGTATCATATTAATAAAAATACAATTGTTGATGCAAGTGACTATCACAATTGGGCTGAATTTTATGTAGATGGCTTTTGGAGAATATCTGATCCGCAAAAAAAAGTGTTTATGCAAAACCAAAATCAATATATTGCAATGCGGGTTATCAGTCATTTTATTAAAAATTCAATTGGGGATTATAATCGTTACAGATTTTCTGGTAATGGTTTAAAAATTAAGATGAAACAATAAACATTATCATAAAAAAAGGTGAATTAATGAAGAACTTATTATTCCACATTAAATCTTTAAAATGGGCATTTTTGATCTATACCTTATTTTCTTTTATTGGAATAAATGTATCAAAAGCCGATATAAATATTAGTCAAATAGAACCAGATATTGGTTCTTCCTCAGGTGGTACAGCTGTGACAATAACAGGTGAAGGTTTTGGCGAGGAGCAAAATACTGGATATGTTCAATTTAATGATGCCTCAGCTGCATCATATAGTAGTTGGAATGACCAACAAATTGTTTGTATCACGCCTGAAAATAGTGTTGGGAATGTTGATATTACAGTAACTAATGCTTCTGGTTTGTCTCAGACTGCATCCTCTGTATTTCAATTTGTTACTACAATTAATACATTACCATATATTGAAAGTTTTGAAAATGGGACAGGTGGATGGATTTCAGGTGGTTCAAATTCAACATGGCAATGTGGTGAACCAACCGGTTCAATAATAAATTCTGCTGGTGAAGGAAATAATGCATGGGTTACTAATCTTTCAGGAAAACATTACGATTATGATTCTTCATATGTAGAAAGTCCATGGTTTAATGTTAAAAATATTTCATCTCTTATTATTAGATTTCAATATCAAACAAATACAGAATTTGGCTATGATGGAGCTGCCATACAGTTTAGGACTGATAGTAAGGACTGGGAGCATATTGGTTCATATAATAATCCTCCTGATCCTGAAAATTGGTATAATAATACTTTATCAAGAATGCAGTCAATTTTTGGAAATTCAGGAGCATGGGTAGGGAATTCTGAAGGATGGATAATAGCTCGATACACAATCTATAACTCAATAGATAATTCATTGATGAAATTTAGATTTGTATTTACTTCTGATAGATCTGTTACTAATGATGGCTTTGCTTTTGATGACATTTCTGTTTATTTATCTTCTATGAGCTATGTTTCAAGTACTTGTATTCAAGCAAATAATAACACAATTGGCTTTGATTTAAATAATCAGGAGATAATAAATATACAAATTAATACTTTAGGATATGTTTCACCTTTAACTGTTTCAAACTTTTTTATGGGTGTAGCTGAAACAACTGATGTTTCTGTTATAAAAGCAGCTAAAATTTTTTACACTGGTTTAAGCAATAATTTTGATACAACAAATTTATTTGGTACTTTAACAAATCCTTCTCAGTCTTATTCAATAACTGGTAATCAGATATTACTTGAAGGAACAAATAATTTTTGGTTAGCGTATGACATAAATCCAGATGCTGAACCAGAAAACATTGTTGATGCTTCTTGTTATTCAATTACAGTTGCTAATATAGAATATAAACCAGATATTATAAATCCTGAAGGAAGCATAGAGATTGTAGAAGCAATGGCAGGGGAATATACAATAGATAAATCTGATAATGCAAATTTTAGCTCTTTTACAGAAGCAATTGAATTATTAAATACAGTTGGTATTTCTGCCTCAGTTACTATCAATGTAATGCAAGGAGTTTATGTTGAGCAAATTGAAATTTCAGAGATTAATGGCGCATCTCAAGAAAAAACAATTACTTTTCAATCAACATCTTCTGACTACAAAAATGTAATTTTATTTTATACATCTACAAACAGTTCAAACAATTTTACAATTAAGCTAAATGGTGCCGATTATATTAGCTTCAAAAATATGACTATTGTATCAGGAGGTTCTTCATATGGACGTGTTATTGATATTTCAAACAATGCAAGCCATAATCAATTTATTAATAATAAAATAATTGGGATTAAAGGACCAGGTGGTGATAATGATAGTAATAACAATGCTGTTATTTATTCCAGCGATACAAAAGATGAGTATAATATATTTTTAAATAATCAAATAGTTAATGGCTCATTTGGGATTTATTTTTCCAGCTTTAATAATTCTATAGAAAATTTAGAAAATGGAAATAGTATCCAGGGTAATATAATAACAGATTATCATTACACTGGTATCTATATAAAATTCCAAAATGCAGTGAATATTTCATTTAATAAAATTGAAAATAATTCAGAATCATCTGTCCTTAAATATGGTATATATGCAAATAGCTGCAACAATACTTTTAAGATAAACAATAATAATATTATCAATATATCTTCCATTAATTCAAATATTTATGGTTTGAATTTATCTTTTTGTAATTGTACAAGCGATGAAAAGGGATTGGTTGCAAACAATACAATAAGCATGAATATAACAAATCAAAACGAGTACAACGGCATATATGCCAATAATGTTTCATATCTTAATATTTATAATAATAGCATTTTAATACAGAAAGTGAATACTCAAAATGGTATATCATTTCATTTGAGTAATGGAGGTTCATATAATGATATTGTCAATAATAACTTTATTAATATGAATGATGGGTATGTAATATATAATGAATCACCATCTGCAATTAACATATCAGATTATAATAATCTATATACTACAGGAGATAAGCTTGCTTATTGGTCAATGGATCATAATGATATTGATTCTCTTAGATCAACCAGTAGTAAAGATTTACATTCAATATCAGTTGATCCCAGATTTAATTCAAACATTGATTTACATTGTTCAAGTTCTTTATTAGACAATTCAGGAACAGCATTACCAGAAGTCACACATGATATGGATTTTGAAATAAGAATTGATTCAGATATAGGAGCTGACTCATTCACGCCAACTGGTTTAGATGCAATGATTTCGTGGAATTCACCTTTGAATATTACATCTAATAATGCATATCCTATTTCAGTAACAATAGCTAATAATGGTGCTGAGTTTATTCAATCTGTAACAATATTATATTCTGATGGTTTTGATTCATTAACTGAGACTTTTTCAAATATTAATATTTTTCCTGGTACAAAAAAGGAGTTATCTTTTTCTCAACCTTTTGATTTTTCTGAAAATGAATTGCATGAATTGTATGCATCAATAGTCAGTGTCAATGGAATAGCAGATAATTATCAACTTAATGACACAACTAAAATTCAAAATCTTGCAGCCCCTATGGCTGGAATATATACAATTGATAAAAAAATTCCTACAAAAGGAAGAAACTTCAATAGTTTTGCTGATGCAATACAAAATATGACAATTGGAGGAATATCTAATTCTGTTACAATAAATGTTACAAATGGTAGTTATTATGAACAAATATCAATACCTGAAATTACTGGTGCAACTATATCTAAAACAATTACATTTCAATCTTTAAGTAAGGATAATAATCTGGTTCAACTGTTTTATAGTCCTGCACAAAGCACTAAAAATTACACAGTTTTACTTGATGGAGCTGATTATATAAAATTTAAATATATGACAATTTCTTCTACAGGTTCTTCTTATGCAAGAGTAATAGTTTTATTAAACAATGCAAATTACAATGAATTTTCAAATAACATCATTAAAGGTGTTAGCACAACAAATAATGGATTAGATAGATGTGTCATTTATTCATATCAAATAAATGAAAATATTTTTATTAAAAATCATATACTATATGGATCATATGGCATTTATTTACAAGGAGACGGCGCATATAATATAGAAAATGGAAATATTATTAGAGAAAACATAATAAAAGATTTTAAAGAATTTGGTATATATTCTAGCTTTCAAAATGTAATTATTATTGAAAATAATAACTTAGAAACTGATATATCAACAAATGAAAGTGTAAACGCTATTTTTTTAGATAATTGTGATAATAATTTTGAATTAATTAATAATATAATCAAAATAAACAGTAATAGCTATAATTATGGAATTTATATAACATATTGTGATGGAACAAATATAAGTAAAGGTTTAGTTGCTAATAATTGCATAAAACAGATTTCAACTAACAATAACTCATATGGAATTTTTGTTAGTCGTTCAAGATACGTGGACTTCTTATACAATAGTGTTGTTGTTAATGGAAACTCAGCTTTGTTTTTTGATTCATATGAATACAGCAATATTATTAATAATAATTTAGTTAATAATGGGACAGGTTATGCAATTTATATTAACACTCCTCAATCAATAGTCAATTCAGATTATAATAACCTTTATACAAAAGGCGAAAATCTTGCTTATTGGTCAGGTGGACAGGCTGATCTTGATTCACTTAAATTAGCAAGCTCAAAGGATACTCATTCTATATCAGTTTATCCAACTTTTACTAGTACAACCGAATTGAATACAAAATCATTAGAACTTGATGGAGCTGCAACTCCACTTACATTAGTAAATTTTGATATAAATGATGAACCAAGAAATGAACAATCACCAGATATTGGTGCATATGAATATACTTCAACAGGTATAGATGCATCAATATCATGGCCATTATCATATTCTTTTTCTAAAACACCAGGAATGAAATCTATTAATGTAGTGATAACAAATACAGGAAGTGAAGCATCACATATTACTGCTATAGAATTGGAATATACAGATGGAACTATAATAAATAATGAAATTTTTTCTGATTTATCAATAGCCTATGGATATTCTCAAACAATTATGTTTTCAGAAGAATATGACTTAACAAGCAATTCAAACATATCAGCTAAAATAATTAATGTTAACAATATTTCAGATGATAATGAATTAAATAATTTAACTGATAAAGGATATTTCTGTTTATCACTTTCAGGATTATATACGATAGCTAATGATTTTAATATGGATTCTGATTTTAAAAGTTTTAAAGATGCTGTCAATGCATTGACATGCTCAGGAGTTTCCGGTCCAGTTACTTTTAATATCAAGGAAGGTATTTATGAAGAACAGGTAATTATTCCAGAAATTGATGGAGCATCATACACAAATACAATAACTTTTCAATCTGAAAGTCAAAATCCAGAAAAGGTTATTCTTCAATACGACCCATATGAAAGCGAAACAAACTGCACATTACATCTAAATGGTGCAGATTATATTCATATAAAACATATGACAATTTCTACAACTGGATCACATAGAGTTATTTATATTTCAAATGAATCAAACTACAACTCTTTTTTGGGCAATAAAATCAATGGTTGTAAAGTTAACTCAAGCAGTGAAAGTTATGCTGTTATATATTCATACCCTACTAAAGATGAATATAATACATTGATTAACAATACTATAACAAATGGATCTTATGGGATATTTTTTTATGGACTGGGATCCTCTGCAAGTAATCTTGAAAAAGGAAATATTATTGAAAATAATATTATTAAGGATTTTTGTTACCAGGGAATATATTCTAGATATCAAGATTATATTCAGATACATTCAAATATAATTGAAAGTTCTTCATCCAATACTTTGTGTGGGATATACTTGTATTACAGCAATAACAGTATTCAAATTAATAAAAATATAATTCAGGTTAACAGTTCTTCAAATAGTGAATATGGGATTTATTTGAATCAATGTTATGCTTCAGAATCACAGAGAGGTTTGATCAGTAACAATGTTATTAGTCATAGCTCAGATTCTAATAATCAAATAAATGGTATATCTTGTTATAATAGTAATTATCAAAACATATATAATAACACTGTTTTTATAAAAAATATAAATAGCAACAATACATGCCTATACATATCATCTGGATATCAAAATAATGTTTTGAACAACAATTTGGTAAATGTTGGAAATGGCTATGCTATTTATGTCACATATAGCGGTGATATCAACTTATGCGATTATAATAATTTAATATCTAATGGACCATATCTGGCATATTTGTCAGGTAATTATTCAGATTTGGAATCATTAAAATGTGTTGGAAATACTAACTTAAATTCAATTTCTGTTAACCCATTCTTTAGATCAGAAACTGATTTATACGCATTAAATCCTTTTTTAAAAGCAGGTACATTTATTAGCGAAGTCTTAGATGATTATGACAGCAATATTAGAGACATTCATAAACCTGCTATTGGAGCATATGAAACAATAATTGAAGGATTAAATGCATCAATTTCAATTGTATCACCAACTCCTCCAATTGATTATGGCTTAAATTCAATCGTTGTTAATATTTCAAATCATTCCAAAGATTTTACTATCACATCTATAGAGTTGGAATATTCAGATGGACAAACAACACAAAATGAGCAATTTAACAACATACAAATTTTACCTGAAACTTCAGAACAACTTAGTTTTTTACAAAAATACAATATTGCAGGATTTTCTCAGCTTAGTGCTTACATTGTCAAGATCAATGGAGAAGAATATAAAAGCAATATTAACAATATAAGTACTAAAAATTATCATCATTCATTAGCAGGATCTTATTCAATTAACCCATATTTAGAAACAGAAACTACAAATTTCAAAAATTTTAATGATGTCAATCTCGCATTAAATTTAGGTGGAATTTCAGATACAGTGGTCTTCAATATTGAAAGTGGTATTTATGATGAACAGATCATATTTAAATCTGTTGAAGGTGCATCAATAACTTCAACGATTACATTTCAATCTGCAACTCAAAACAAACAAGATGTTATTTTAACATATACAGCCCAAGACGATGAATCAAACTATATTGTTCAATTTCAAGATGCAAAGTATTATCAATTTAAAAACCTTACCTTTTTATCAATCAATAATAATTATGGAAGAATCGTTGAATTTAAATTTGACAATAATAGCAATATTCTTTTTGAAAACAATATTTTTTCAAACATGATAACAAATACAAGTTCAGATAATTCGGCACTTATCTTTATTTCACCAAGCAATTACGTTAATGATGTAAGCTTTATAGCAAATAAATTTATCAATGGTTCCTTTGGAATACGTTTATTTTATGGAAGCAAAATTGTTATAAAAAATAACAATTTTGATAATCAATATTATTGTGCTATTTTCTTGGAATATCAGAATTCCCCTATTATTGAATCAAACAATATTCAAACAAATACAACAAATAATTTCAATGGGATACATTTTTCCAGTTGTATGAAAGATATGCAAATCCTAAAAAATAGAATTTTTATAACAAAAAATGGAAATGGTATATATTTGCATAATTCTGATGGCCAACAAAATCAGGAAGGTTTAATTGCTAACAATTTCATTACCATTGCTGGCTCTTCCAATAATTATGGTATTTATTCATACAATAGTGATTATCAAAATTTTTATTATAACAGTATAAACATTATTAATTCAAATAGTTCGGGTAGTGCATTAAATATTGGTGATTATTGTAACTATAATAATATTTTCAATAATATATTAGCCAATTTTGGAGATGGATATGCCATTATAGGATATAGTTCCTCTTATTTAAATTCAGATTATAATAATTTATATTCAACAGGAACTAATATTGGTTATTGGTATGGTTCAAGAACTGATTTACTGGCATGGCAATCAGCTTCATCAAAAGATGAACATTCTATTTCAATTGATCCAGAATTTATATCAACTACTGATCTACACACTTCATCCTTAGTTTTAAATAGGAAAGCCACTTTTATTGAAGCTGTTATAGATGATATTGATGGAAACACAAGAGATCCTTTAACACCTGATATTGGCGCAGATGAATATATTCCACAGGCCAATGATTTAGCTATTGTTGATTTAATTGGGGTTAATGAAGATTATTATATTCAATGCATGGAAAACAAAGATATTACAATAATAATTAAGAATGAAGGTTATGATACCCAAAATAATTTTTCTGTAACATATTCAATTGATGGAGGGCAGACAGTTGTTGGTCCTGAAAATATATCTTTGACAATTGAGCCTGGTGAAACCATTGAATATACATTTTCACAACAAGTTGATTTATCAGAGAAAGGTGCATATTCATTTATAGCTGAACTAATATTGGAAAATGATCAGGATAATACAAATAATCAATTAAATCTAAATCTTTATGCATGGAATTATTATACAGAGCCTATGATTAGTGCTGGAGGACTTCATTCAATGGCACTTGATGACAGTGGACAATTATGGACATGGGGTTACAATTCAAATGGAGAATTAGGAGATGGTACAAATACATCAAAGAGTTTTCCTGTTCTTGTAATTGATGATATTTTAAAAATTGATGGCGGCTTCAATCATAATCTTGCATTAGATGCAGATGGTTCAGTATGGGCATGGGGATATAATAATAATTATCAATTGGGTATTGGAACAACAACTACACAGACTATTCCAACAAAAATTTTAAGTCTTACGCAAGTAACATCTCTTTCAGCAGGTGGCTATCATTCTCTTGCTTTAAAGTCTGATGGAACAGTTTGGGCATGGGGTGAAAATTCACAAGGTCAGCTTGGTATCAGTACAACAATAGATCAGAATCAACCAGTAATGATATCTGACTTTAATGATGTTATTTCAATATCCACAGGATATGATCATTCATTAGCACTAAAAATTGATGGTACTGTATGGAGCTTTGGAAATAATAGCAGCGGGCAGCTTGGAATTGGTTCAACAACAGATAGTTATGCACCTGCAAATATACTAAGCCTTACAAACGTAATTGCAATATCTGCTGGATACTATCATTCACTTGCCTTAAAAAATGATGGAACTTTATGGGCATGGGGTGAAAATTCAGATGGTCAGCTTGGTGATGGGACTACATATGATAGATACACTCCTGTACAAACATCAAATTTAAATGGTATTATTTCTATAGCTTGTGGGGATTTCCATTCACTTGCCTTAAAAAATGATGGAACTGTATGGGCATGGGGTGAAAACGATTATGGACAAATAGGTGATGGTACATACAATAATAAAACAACACCAATTAAAATAACAGGTTTAAGTAATATCATTTCGATTGATGCAGGTGCTGATCATTCTATTGCAATGCAGGCTGAAGGAAGATTATGGACCTGGGGTAGAAATGATTTTGGTCAGTTAGGAAATGGAACAACAAATAGAAGCAGTATTCCAGTTAGTGTTATTTATGACAATGAACATGAAGATAATTATTTAGATACTGTATCATTATATATTACCATACCACAAAGCGCATTTGAGGGAGAAAACTCATTAACAGGATCTGTTCAACTTGGAAATATAACTTCTTATGATGTATTAATAGATCTTACCTCAAGTGATACTTCAGAAGTTGTTGTTCCTGAATCTATTACAATAGCGGCAGGTCAGTCAAAAACTATTTTTCCAATAACTATTGTTGATGATTCAGATATTGATGGCTCTCAAACATCAGTTATTACAGCGTATAAATCAGAATATATGATTTCAGATCAAATTATTATTCATGATGATGAAGTAGCAATTATAACTGTAAATATTCCTGAAAGTATTACTGAGAATGCTGGAATATTGGCAAATCAAGGATCAATCACTTTAAATGAAAATGTTTCTACAGATGTAGCTGTTTCTTTGATTTCAGATTATACTTCATTAGTGTCAGTACCATCATCAATAATCATCCCTGCTGGACAAAATTCTGCATTATTTGATTTATCCATTATTGATAACAATCAAATCAATGAATTAAGATCAGTATCAATTACTGCTACTGTTATAGGTTGGGATTCTGGGGTAAGCAGTATTAATATTATTGATAATGAAGAAAAAATAATAAGCATTACAATTCCAACAACAGCAATAGAGGATGATGGTATTTTACAAAATATGGGAGTGATTACAATATCAGCCACATATCATTTAGATTTAACAATCAATATTTCGGTTAATGAAAATTCTAAAATATCAATGCCTGATTCTGTAATAATTCCATCAGGTCAAACAACTGTTTCATTCAGTATTGAATTATCAAACAACTCAATCATAGAAGAAGCCCAAAGTTTAAATATTACAGCATCAATGTCTAGTTGGGAATCAGCAAGTGATATAATTACAATATATGATGATGAAAGTATTGTCATAGAACCTTCTATTTCTTTGGGATGTTATCATACTCTTTCAATTGACGATTTTGGATATGCGTGGGCTTGGGGTAGAAATAATTATGGACAACTTGGAGATGGCAGCACATATAATAGATATAAGCCTGTTAAAATATCAAATCTCGATAATATAATTACCATTTCTGGGGGAGAATATCATTCCCTGACTCTTAGAGGTGATGGGAGTGTATGGGCATGGGGACTTAACAATTATGGCCAGCTTGGTGATAATTCAACTATAATCAGATATTTACCAATAAAGATAGATAATTTATCAGGTGTTATTTCTGTAAAGGCTGGTTCGTATCATTCACTTGCATTAAATGATAATGGTGAAGTATGGGCATGGGGAAACAATGAAAATGGTCAGTTGGGAGATGGCTCTTCAACAAATAAATTGTCACCAGTGCAAGTTCCAGATTTAACAAATATTATAGCAATTGCCGCAGGGTCTCAACATTCCTTAGCATTGGAATCAGATGGTACTTTATGGTCATGGGGTGAAAATTCAGATGGCCAACTTGGAAATGGAACAAATACAGATTCTTTAGAGCCTGTTAAAATATCAACACTTGAAAATATAATTGCTATAGCATGCGGTGCTTTTCATTCTCTTGCATTAAAAGATGATGGAACTGTTTGGGCATGGGGTGAAAATAGCAATGGACAACTTGGAGATAATACAAGAAATGATGGAAATACCCCTATACAGGTTACAAATATAAGCAATGTTATTTCAATTGCTTGTGGCTATTACCATTCAATTGCATTGAAAGATGATGGCACTGTCTGTACATGGGGAGACAATAATTATGGCCAAATTGGGGATGGTTCTTCTTCTGATAGATTAATTCCTTATCAAATGTTAAATATCAGTAATAGTATAGCAATTGATGGTGGATATCGTCATACCGCCATTTTAAAAGGAGATGGAACTATCTGGACATGTGGTTATAATAATTATGGCCAATTAGGAGATGGAAGTTCCTCAACAAAATATCTTCCTGTGAAGGTCCTTTATAATAATGATTTTATGGATATTGTCTCACTTTCAATTAATTTTCAACAAACTACTGTTTCAGAAAATATTAGCACGCTGACAGCTTCAGTTAATATTGATAGAGCAAAGCCAGTTGACACAACAATTTATTTATCTTCTTCTGATACCTCAGAAATAATTGTACCAGCTTCAATAATTATACCATCTGGAAAAACTTCTATAGACTTTAATTTAAATGTTCAGGACGATTCAATTCTTGATGGTTCTATACCAGTTACACTTACAGTTTCAGAATCAGGATATTATGACAAAAAGTCTATTATTATTGACGATAATGATGTCGCAAATTTATCTTTAAGTCTTCCATTAACAGTAGCAGAAGGAGCAGGAACTATATCAGGTCAAGGAATTGTAATTGTTGATGGAATGGTTGGAAGTGATGTTAAGGTTAATCTTAACTCAAGTGATGTTTCAGAAATTATAGTTCCTGAATATATAGTTATTCCTACTGGAGAAACACAGATATCCTTTGATTTTACAGTTCTTGAAGACACTGAAATCGATGGAACAATACCTGTTCAAATTACAGCTACAGTAGTTAATTGGAATTCAGGAAGTGCTGAAGTTAATGTTATTGATAATGAAAACAGAAATTTTGTACTAAACATTCCTTCCACAACTGTAGAAGGTGATGCTTCAGACCAGGGTAAAATTAGTATTTCAGGAACATATCATACTAATCTAGAAATTAATCTTTCTTCAAATGATACTTCTGAAGTTTCAGTCCAGCAGACTGTAACCATTCCTGCAGGTCAAACATATGCCTACTTTGATCTTGGAATTATCGAAGATGGGATCATTGATGGAAATCAAGCAGCAACTATAAGTGCTCAAGCTGAGAATTGGATTGCAGAATCAGCCAATATAGAAATATATGATAGAGATGGCATTCGTGTAAGGCCTGATATTTCGGCTGGTAATTCTCATAATCTTTCTCTTAAAGATGATGGTACAGTATGGGGATGGGGCGAGAATTCAGACTATCGATTAGGGATTGGGTATACCACTTATGATAGAAGCTCACCTGTCAAAGTTTTGGATCTAACAGGGATTATAAAAATTGCTGGTGGTGGGTATCATAGTATCGCATTAAGATTAGATGGAAGTGTATGGGCATGGGGTGATAATGATAATGGTAAAATTGGAGATGGATCATTTAATGATAGAAGTAGTCCTGTAAGAGTATTAAATATCGGAAATATAATTGACATTGCAGCCGGGTATCACCATTCAATAGCTTTGATGGAGGATGGAAGTGTATGGACATGGGGTGATAATAATTATGGCCAATTAGGTGATAAAACATATAATGATAGGAATACTCCTGTTCAAGTATATAATTTAACTAATATTATATCTATTGCAGGTAATGGATTTCATTCACTTGCTTTAAAAGCTGATGGTACAGTTTGGGCATGGGGAAGGAATGATTATGGTCAAGTTGGTGATAATACTACAACTAATAGAAATGAGCCAACACAGGTTTCTGACCTGACAAATATTGTTGATATTGCAACAGGCCTTTATCATTCAATAGCCCTTGCGGGTGATGGAAGAGTTTGGTGCTGGGGGTTGAATTCTTCTGGACAAATAGGTGATGGAACAACAAGTAATCATACAAAACCAGTTTTGATACAAAGCTTTGATAATATTGTCGATATTTCAGGGGGAGATAATCATACACTAATATTATCATCTGATAATAAAATATGGGCATGGGGTGACAATGGTAATGGCCAGTTAGGAAATGGAACATATAATGATAGTATTGAGCCTACACAAGTTTTGAATCTTGAAGGAGTTTTTATTGCCATTGATTGTGGATCTAACCATTCAATTGCACTTAAATCTGATGGTACAATCTGGGCATGGGGATATAATTATAGCTATCAAGTAGGAGATGGCACTCAAACTACAAGAAATCTTCCAGTTCAAGTTATTGGATACAATGGGCTTGGTTATCATGATTTAGTATCAATGTCAGTAACTATTCCGGAAATTGCAAGTGAAGATAGTGGAATTTTAACTGGAACTGTTAATATCCCACAAGCTATTGCAATGAATACACATATATTTTTGACAACTGATGATGCAAGTGAAATTTCAATACCAGATTCTGTAACAATTATTGCTGGAGAAACAGACGCAGTATTTAATATTTCCATTATTGACGATACATTATTTGATGGCACTCAAAATGTAAAAATTACTTCTATTTATGATATCTATACAGCCGAAGATGAAATTTCCATAAATGACAATGATGAAGCTGTAATTACTATGATATTACCTTATACTGCTACAGAAGACGATGGATATATATCAGATCAGGCAATAATTCAAATAAATGAAATACCTGCTAAAGATGTTACAGTATCTTTAATTTCAGGGGATCAAACTGAAATACTTGTTCCTCTAACAGTTACAATTCCCTCTGGTCAAACATCAACAACCTTTAACTTAACAATCATGGATGATAACATTATTGATGGTTCAGAGTCAGTTTCCATAACAGCTTCTGTTTCTGGTTGGATTTCTGGAAGTAATATTATATCTATAAATGATAATGAAACTAATAATTTGGAATTGACCATTCCAAAACGATCTATTGAAGGCTTTAAACCTCTGAAAGATTCAGGAACAATCAATATTTCAGGAATATATCATTCTGATTTAATTATTGATTTAACTTCAAATGATCCAGGCGAAGTAACTGTTAGTTCAAGTATAACTATTCCTGCAGGTACAACATCAAGCAATTTTGATATTTTTATTGTAGATGATTATGATTTTGATGGACCTCAAAATGCCATTATAACTGCTTCAGCTTCTGGATGGAAGTCAATAACAGCAAATATTTTAATTTCAGATAATGAAGACAGAATAATTCATCCGAAAATTAGTGCTGGAAGTTTTCATAATACAATAATGAAGGATAATGCCGCAATATTTGCCTGGGGTTATAATAATAATGGGCAACTTGGTACAGGTAACACTTCAGATTCATTAGTACCAATTCAAGTATCAGGTTTAAATAATATCATTTCAATTATAAATGGATATTATTACAGTTTGGCTTTATCTGCTGATGGAACAATATGGTCTTGGGGAGATAATTATTATGGACAATTAGGGAATGGTTCAAGCTATGATAGGCATCAACCTGTAAATTTGTCAAACTTCACTAATGTTAATGCAATATTTGGTGGTATAAGACATTCAATAGCTTTAAAGAAAGATGGAACTATTTGGGCATGGGGAGATAATGGTTATGGTCAAATTGGAGATGAAACTTACACAGATAGATACAATCCTGTTCAAATATTAACTCTGGATAATATTGTATCTGCAGCATGTGGCTATTATCATTCAACAGCATTAAATGACCAGGGAATTGTATTTGCCTGGGGACGAAATAATTATGGACAACTAGGTGATAGTACAAACAATACTAGATTAATACCAGTTCAACTGTCGTTAAATGATATTATTAAAATATCAAATGGAGGCTATCATTCAGCAGCTTTAGATTCATATGGAAATGTATGGGTTTGGGGATATAACAACTATGGTCAGCTTGGAGATCAAACATATAATTATCGAAATACTCCATACAAAATTTCATCATTGGATAATATCATCGATATATCTTGTGGTTTCCATCATATAATTGCATTAAAATCCAATGGAACTGTATATTCATGGGGA
>Ga0272440_1001523_pt1 | contig 18825 bp, 15 predicted proteins | sample SSMMMBAug17_FD_192440 | JGI IMG/M metagenome (GOLD analysis project Ga0272440, IMG submission 192440) | Marine sediment archaeal communities from Little Sippewissett salt marsh, Falmouth, MA, United States - SSM-MMB-Aug17 | ecosystem: Environmental > Aquatic > Marine > Wetlands > Sediment ...
CCCATTATATTTTATTTGAGGAATAACGTCTGGAATGTCAACCCCTTTATCAATAATAACAACGCATGTTAATTCAGATTTTGATGCAATTGCATCAATGCTGGCAGCGCAAAAGCTCTATCCGGATGCCAAAGTAGTGTTCCCTGGTTCTTCTGAAAAGAATTCAAGGGATTTTTTTGTAAATTCAATGGTTTATCTTTTTAATATGGGTTCAATCAAATCCATTGATTTTGATTTGATTCATCGTCTTATCTTAGTGGATACGCGTCAGGCATCACGCATTGGTCCTTTTGCCGAAATATTGGATCGTCCAAATTTAGATATTCATATTTATGATCATCATCCAGTGACTGAAAATGATATTATTGGCACCTATGAACGATGTCGACCGACAGGTGCAAATGTGACAATTATGACAGAAATACTCCAGGAAAAACACATTGAATTGAATGATGAGGAAGCCACTGTATTATGTCTGGGATTATTTGAAGATACAGGCTCATTCAATTACTTGTCCACAACGCCTGAAGACATGATGGCAGGCGCGTATCTTTTGTCGCGGGGAGCAAATTTGGATATCGTTTCCAGCATGTTATCCAGAGAAATTACTCAGCAACAGGTTGGTCTGTTAAACGATATGATTCATTCTATTGAATGTCATAATATAAATGGCATTGAAATAATGATTACAATGGTGTCAACTGAAGAATACGTGGGAGAACTCGCACTGGTTGTTCAAAAATTGATGAAAATGGAAAACGCAAATGCCCTATTTGTAATGGCGCGCATGGGCTCACGCATTTACTTGATTGCGCGAAGTAAAATTTCTGAAGTTGATGTTGGGGCAGTGATTCGTGCGTTTGATGGTGGCGGTCATTCTACAGCAGCATCAGCAAGTATTAAAGATCAACCTTTGGCGCAGGTAAAGCGCAAACTCATTGATACATTGTATTTAAAGGTCCATTCTCGTCAGGCGAATGCGCTGATGTCTTCACCTGCATTCACAATATCCGAAAATGAGAATATGACCGATGCCAAAAGTATTATTGATAAATATAATATCAACGCACTCGTAGTTACTCGACAATCTGGAGAAAAACAAAAACTATGCGGTATTCTTTCCCGGCAGGTCGTTGAAAAATCGTTACATCATCATTTGGATGACGTTTCTGTGCATGAATATATGTCATCAGGAAATGAACAGGTTTCTCCTGATGCAGACCTTGCAACAATTCAGGAACGTTGGATCGGCAATAAACAACGATTATTGCCTGTGGTTGATGATGACAACGTTGTGGGGGTTATTACACGAACCGATTTATTTAACGTGATGATCAACCATACCGGAGTACTTCCAGACCAAAGTCCTGAAAATTGGGAAACCAGTACTGTTCGGACCCGGAAAGTCACCCATATCATGCAGGAAAGATTGTCTAAACGATTTCAGCATATTTTGAAAGAAATTGGCCATATTGCCGAAGAAATGTCTTACAATACGTATCTTGTCGGTGGATTTGTTCGAGATCTGCTCCTTGCGCGAAAAAATGAAGACATTGACATTGTCGTCGAAGGTGATGGGATCCTCTTTGCCAGAAAATATGCCAAACAGGCGCATGCCAGAATTCATCCACATGAAAAATTTGGCACAGCTGTTGTTATTTTTCCTGATGGCTTCAAGATCGACGTTGCTACAGCACGCACTGAGCATTATTCCTCACCAGCCGCCATGCCAACAGTTGAAAAAAGCTCCATTAAACTGGACCTATATCGACGTGATTTTACAATTAATACTTTGGTCATTCATCTCAATGGAGACCGTTTTGGGACATTGATTGATTTCTTTGGTGCATATCAGGATCTCAAAGAAAAAGTGGTGCGAGTGCTTCATAATTTAAGCCTGGTTGAAGATCCAAGTCGTGTATTTAGAGCCATTCGTTTTGAACAACGTTTTGGATTTCACATTGGAAAATTAACTGACCATCTTATCAAAAATGCAGTGAAAATGAATTTTGTCAAACAATTGGGTGGCAGGCGCGTTTTCACTGAACTTCGCTTGATTCTTCAAGAAGATGACCCTTTACCGGCTGTCAAACGCATGCATGAATATGGTATCTTAAAAATGATACACGAAAATATTCAATGCAATACAGAAATGATCAAACGTTTTGGCGAAATTAAGAAAGTTTTGGCATGGCATGAATTGCTTTTTATTGATGAAGCTTATGTCAAATGGGCGGTTTATTTTATGGCATTGATCCATGATGCCCAACCTGGAATTACGCATCAGATCTGTAATGAACTGGATATAACGCAGCAATATCGCGATATGTTTTGTAAAGAAAAAAGCAAAGCCATGTGGCTGCTCAAATCTTTGGAGTCTTCCAAGAAGAAAATCAAAAACAGTGAACTATATCATTCTGTCAAATTTTACAAAACTGAAATCCTGCTATACATGATGGCATCAGCCAAAAATAAGACTGTGATTCGGATGTTATCCAATTATCATTCTCGTTTGAAACGATTAAAAACACAGATTACAGGAAAAGATTTAAAAGATATGGGAATTCCGCCTGGTCCAGCATACAGTAAACTACTCGTTTCTGTACTTAATGCGCGTTTAGATAATATTATTGAGACCCGTGAAGATGAAATGAATTATGTCATATCTTTAATTGATTCTAAAAAAATGGATTTGGATTAAATTTGAATTGTTGATATCATCGGTTGAAATGCAATGTTGTTTAATGGAGCTGAGGGGGATCGAACCCCTGACCTTATGACTGCCAGTCATACGCTCTCCCAACTGAGCTACAGCCCCAAAATATTTAATTATGAAAACGGCTTGTAGCATCTTCATACGAACCTGTCAATAAAAAATTTATTTTTTTTATTGAGGCATTAATAATTCTGTATGGTAAACCGCATGGCAAAATCCGCCAATTAAATTGTTATCATCAGTTGACATGGCACTCGAAATGCCTGCAAATACAATTAACAACATAACAAATAACATCAAATATGTAAATGCACGAAAGGGCCAATATTTTTTTTGAGTTTTGGTTTTCTTTAAATATTGTTTCATCGCGACCTCCTTTCTGAAGTTTATGATAAATGCATATCTTCTTAATTTACTTATAAATCTTTGCATGTAGTATGCCATACAGACAACATTTGTTGTATGGTAGGGCAAATATCTGTGGAAATGAACAAAATCAATTGTTTGTTTTTCTATTATTTATAAATTGTTATTCGTACAATAAAGATATGCTGTTGATTGCTTGTAAAGTCAGGGATTACATGTGTAAACTTTTTTAGTAATGTGTAAAATTTATATCATTGTTCTTGAATGCAATCTGTTTTATTTTTATATTCAATATGTCTATGACTTAGGAATGCACGGAAAAATATAACATGCTCATTTTTCTTGATCGTCCCAAAAAATAAGGTCGTTAGAGACGTAGCATGCGGCATCTCTACAGTACATTTACCTCAAAACGAACAACATCAATAATGGGGAAGTTATTTTCAGAGAATCCCTTATTAAAAGACTTTCATGTTTTTCCACTTGCATTTTCATCCTAATAATGCTTATCTTGTTGCCATTTCAAAAGAGAAAAACATTGTGCATTAACCATGTCACAATAATCAAGATTGATCAACCCGAACAAATAAGGAATCAGGATGGTCACCGATAAAGAATGTGACCGATGAAGAAGGATGTATTTGCTATGCCATTAATTGTACAAAAATATGGTGGCACATCTGTTGGAAACATTGAACGAATCCGAAATGTTGCCAAACGGATCGCGCGCTATCATGACGAGGGAAACAGTCTGGTTGTCGTCCTGTCTGCCATGTCTGGTGTGACTGACGGCCTCATTGATATGGCCAGTCAAATTACGAAAGATCCCAATAAGCGGGAAATGGATGTTCTATTGGCAACAGGTGAACAGACCACTGTTTCCTTGATGGCCATCACACTATCTGCAATGGGATATCCTGCGGAATCCATGCTGGGATATCAGGTTTGTGTGCGCACCAGTGATGCCTATGGACGTGCCCGCATTCAAGAAATAGGGAAAGAACGTATTCAGGACTTGTTAGCCCAAAACAAAATAGTTATTGTTGCTGGTTTTCAAGGCGAAGATCAGAATGGCAATATCACAACTTTGGGTCGGGGCGGCTCTGACACCTCAGCTGTCGCCATTGCAGCCGGCTTGAATGCGGATGTTTGTGAAATATTTACAGATGTTGATGGTGTCTATACCGCTGATCCAAATGTCTGTAAAAAAGCCCGCAAAATTCATCGTATCTCCTACGATGAAATGTTAAATATGTCGAGTTTGGGCGCAAAAGTGCTTCAGATTCGATCTGTGGAATTTGCAAAAAAATATCAGGTCCCCATTCATGTAAGATCATCATTTAATGAGGAGCAAGGAACTATGGTAGTCAATGAAGAAAAAGACATGGAACGTGTTGTTGTTTCCAGTGTCACCCATAATAAAAATGAGGCAAGAATAACATTATCCCGCGTACCCGATGTTCCGGGAGTGGCTGCAAAAGTATTACGCGCTATGGCTGATGCGGGCATTATTGTTGACATGATTATTCAGAATACGCGCCAGACCAACTTGACCGATATTACATTCACAGTGTCAAAAACCGACTATGAAAAGGCTCTTGAAATAGAGAAAAAAATTGGTGATGAAATTGGTGCTGAAAGCGTGACTGGAGATCCCAATATTGCAAAAGTTTCAGTCATTGGTGTTGGCATGCGAAGCCATTCCGGCGTGGCATCAACAATGTTTGATGCAATGGCACGCGAGAGTATCAATATACTGATGATCAGCACGTCAGAAATTCGTATTTCCTGCGTGATTGAAGAAAAATATACCGAACTGGCAGTAAGAACACTTCATTCTGCTTTTCAATTGGATAAAGTTGATTAGAAGGAGCCTATTGCCCATTTGCTTTCGTCCGAAAAGTCGGACTTGACCTGTCTGACTCGTCGGATTGGTATTAAAGCTATTTTCAGATCATTCCTTTGAAATGCTCTGAAAATAAGTTGCCCCATTTCAAAAATTGTTCATATTGGGGTATCGTACTGTAGAGACGTAACATGCTACGTCTCTACAGTATACTAAGGAATGCTCGAAAAATAAGTTCCCATTTGAAAAACATGTTCATCGGGATTTTTGTTCTGTAGAGACGTAGCATGCTACGTCTCTACGTGCCAAAGGATTATATGTTAAAGATAAAAGGGGAAATTATTTTTCGAGCATTCCTAACCCTGACGAACAAATTTATCAAATGGGGGAAGAACATTCCTTAGCGAAGTAAGGCGATATCCAAAAAAAGAATGAATAACGATATCAATATATTTGACGCGTCCCCCAGAACCGGCGTCGTAACATCCGCAACAATGATGGATGATTGGGGAGATATTTCCTGCGCTCCCAAAATTTTTCCGCAAAATGAAACACCTGCCAAATATGATAGTTTAATTTTGACAGCAGTTCTTTTTTTAACTGGTATTGGTATTATCATGGTTTACAGTGCGAGTTCAGTCCTTGCGATGAAAAATTATGGGTCTGAATATTTTTTTTTACGCAAACAATTTACCTTTTCCCTGTTGGGATGCATTGTTATGATCATTTTTCGTAATATCCCTTATCAATGCTACAAGCATCTTGCGTACCCAGTATTATTGGTCAGTATATTATTATTAATTTCCATCTTTTTTCCAGGATTTGGACATCGGGCCGGAGGTGCTGCCAGATGGATTCATATTTGGGGAGTATCCTTTCAACCTGCTGAAATTGCTCGCTTCGCAATTATATTATATATGGCATATTCGTTGGATAAAAAAAAAGAACGTTTGCGAAGTTTTTCCATTGGTATTATCCCTCATGCCCTGTTTGTTAGCTGTTTTTTAATCCTGATCGCCATGCAGCCAGACTTTGGGTCTGTGGTTATTATCGCAACGCTTACATTATTAATGTTGTTTGCAGGCGGCATTCCAATTCGTCATTTATTGGGTTGCGTAATGATATTCATTCCAACAGCCTATTATCTTGTCATAAATGCACCTTATAGACTTCAACGCATTCTCACATTTTTAAATCCCTGGCAATATCGAACTGAAGCCGGATACCAAATTATTCATTCATTAATGGCCTTTGGTACAGGCGGATTTTGGGGGGCAGGTCTTGGAAAAAGCTACCAAAAATTATTTTATTTGCCAGAACCTCACACTGATTTTATATTTTCTGTGATTGGGGAAGAACTGGGATTAATTGGCGTTGTTGTTATTTTAACATTGTATGGTTTAATTATCTGGCGTGGTTTTTCAATTACGTTAAATATTAATGATATGTTTGGGGCATGTCTCGCTTTGGGGTTTACATCCGCAGTAGCACTTCAGGTATGTATCAATATGAGTGTGACATTGGGTTTATTGCCCACTAAAGGTTTAACATTGCCATTGTTAAGCTATGGCGGAACATCATTAATTTGCCATATGGCTGTGATGGGAATTTTGATGAATATTGGATCACAAGTCAAAAGTAAAAATTTGCCTCTGGCATAAATCTTAATATCCGGAATATAAAGCATGGAAAAAATATTGATCGTAGATGATGAAAAAAACTATCCATTTGTACTCAGTGCAGTATTTGAAGAAGAAGGGTATCATACAATTACTGCATCAAGTGGGGTAGAAGCCCTGGAAAAAATTCAGGCACACGATATTGATCTCGTGCTGACAGATATTAAAATGCCTGGCATGGATGGAATGGTTTTGATGTCTCATATCAAAGCCCACCATCCCGACATTCCCATCATTATGATGACCGCTCATGGCACAGTTGAAAAAGGGGAAGAGGCTGTAAAAAAAGGTGCGCATTCATATATATTCAAACCATTTCAAAACGAACAGCTCATTTTATCTGTAAAAATTGCCTTGAACATGTATCGAATGATGCGGCAAAATAAACGCCTTCAAAAAGAACTTCAAAGCCGTTACCACTTTGGAAATCTCATTGGTAAAAGTAAAAGCATGCAGGAAATATTTCAAACCATTCAAAAAGTGGCGCCAACCAATGCAACCGTGCTGATAGAGGGGGAAAGTGGCACTGGAAAGGAGCTGGTGGCAAAATCCATTCATTTTAATTCAACCAGGTGCGATGCGCCTTTTATTGCAGTAAATTGTTCTGCTTTGGCGGAAAATTTACTGGAAAGTGAACTGTTTGGTCATGAAAAAGGTGCATTTACTGGTGCGTCATCTCTGAAAAAGGGAAGGTTTGAAATTGCTGAACAGGGTACCCTTTTTTTAGATGAAATTGGTGAATTGAGTCCCAATCTTCAGGTCAAACTCCTGCGTGTGCTTCAGGAAAGATCTTTCGAGAGAGTGGGCGGTGTCGCAGCCCACCCCTTGAATGCGCGATTAATTGCGGCAACCAATAAGAACCTCTCACAAGAAATGAAATCCGGACATTTTCGTGAGGATTTATTTTATCGGCTCAATGTCGTATACTTTCTATTACCCCCATTACGAAAACGTTATGAAGATATTCCCTTGTTGGCATCACATTTTTTAAAAAAATATGCAGAAGAAAATGCCAGTAAGATTGAGGTGACTCAAATCAATCAAGATGTCTTACGCCTGTTTTATGATTATGAATGGCCTGGCAATATTCGTGAGTTGGAAAATATCATTGAGCGCGGGGTTATTTTATCCAGTTCTGACACAATTAACCCCATTGATATCCCACCAGAATTGCGGGGCAACACACAAAAAACATTTAATCTGGATGATATTTCCATTCAATCATCACTTCCTGAAACACTTTCACTCATAGAAAAACATCTGATCCAACGCGCCCTTGCACACGCCAATAATGTCCAGGCAACTGCTGCCAAATTGTTAGGTATTAAAAAGAGCCTTTTGCACTACAAAATTAAAAATTACCAGATTCAGGTCGGTTCAAAGCAAAAATAAAATAACCATTAGGAATATTTTTAGGAAAGGAAAATGATTATATGTCAGAAATTATCTCTCAATTGGACAATCATGTGGGCACGATGATAATCAATCGTCCGGAAAAACGAAATGCCTTATCACAGTCTTTATTGATTGACATTCATATGACATTAAAAAAATGGGAAGAAAGAGGTGAAGTCTGGACAGTTATAATAAAAGGCGCTGGTGACAGAGCCTTTTCATCGGGATATGACATCGGATCCATTCCAACCAGTATTCCACCGGAAATTCAGGAATCATTAAAAAACAGTAACGCACTGGAATTGGCACTCAATTCGATCAAGCAATACCCATATCCAGTCATCGCCATGATGAATGGATATGCATTTGGCGCAGGACTCAATCTGGCTGTTTGTTGCGACATTCGTATTGCTGTCGATACAATCAAAATCGGAATGCCACCTGCAAAATTAGGCCTGGTCTATCATCCTGAAGGTCTTAAACAATTTATTGACGTGCTGGGCATTTCAAAAACCAAAGAAATATTTTTTACTGCCCGAACGTATACATCAATGCAGGCAAAAGAAATGGGAATTGTTGATTATTTGATTCCAGAAAAAGATTTGTCTGATTTTACTTATGCAATGGCTGGCGATATTACATCAAATGCGCCCTTGTCAATTTGTGGTACGAAAAAAATAATTAATATGCTGACACACTCAAGTTTCCAGTTGACAGCTCGCGATTCGATAAAAGCTGAGCGTTTAATTGTGGATGCCTTTAACAGTAACGACCTGAAAGAAGGACAGATGGCTTTTTTGCAAAAGAGAAAACCATGCTTTATAGGCGGTTAGTTTAAAAAAGCTGGTGTTTCAAATCTCAGACATGGTTTGTGCGTTCATCAGATTCGCTGCACGCACAAACCAAACTCTTGATACAACGACTTAAAGTCCCAAAAACTTACCCGCAATTCCTTTCATAATTTCATTGGTTCCGGCGAAAATGGGCATAATGCGAACATCACGCCACATTCGTGTTACAGGATGATCATTGTCTAACGTGGATAAACCAATCAAATCAATTGCATCGTAAGTCAGGCGTTTGATCAGATCGGTTGTCCAATACTTGCACATTGATGTTTCTACGACAATGTTCATTCCTTCCATATGATCAGCGACCAGTTTATCAACAAAGGTTTTTCCAAGCTTGACTTCAGTCATCATCTCCACAAGCTTAAATTGTGTGGCCTGAAACTTTGAAAAGGGCTTGCCATTACTATCTGTATTCGTTTTGCAATAATCAAACAGATATTCCATTAAGTATTCACCAGCTGCGACCGCACCAATTGAACATACCAGACGTTCTTGTTGTAGTTTCTGCATGAGCATTAAAAAGCCCTGTCCTTTTTCTCCCAGGCGATTGCTTACAGGTACCCGACAATTGTTAAAAAACAATTCTGCGGTATCCTGACTGTTCATTCCCATTTTTACCAGTTTTTGCCCCTTGTTAAAACCAGGTGTTCCTTCTTCTATTATATACAATGACATGGCCTCATAAGGATTTTCAATCTCTGGATCTTGCGCTGCGACAATCACAAGATCGCAGTTAATACCATTGGAGATAAACGTCTTGCTGCCATTGATTTCCACAAAGTTGCCATTCTCTACAGCAGTTGTTTTTATTGAAGCCAGGTCACTGCCAGCATCAGGTTCAGTCATTGCAACCGCTGAAATAATCTCACCTGATGCACATTTGGGCAAATATTTTTGCTTGAGTTTTTCAGATCCGAAAGAATCAATGTAGGGAACAACAATGTCACTGTGAAGGGTTGCTGTGAGTCCTGCCTGATGGGTCCGCACCATTTCTTCAGACACAATTACACTGTATAGAAAATCCCCACCAAGTCCGCCATATTCGGGTTTGAGCATATAGCACAAAAATCCCTCTCTTCCCATTTTTCGCCAGACAGACTTCGGAACCAGCTTGTTTTTCTCCCATTCTTCAACATATGGTGTAACTTCCTTTGCCAGAAATATGCGTAATCGCTCACGAAATGCTTTGTGTGTTTCGGTGTATTTTAAAATATCCATGTCGCCCTCCTTATTGTTTATGAGATACGTTTATATTCCAGGATATCCTGAATATTTGTTCAATTTAAAATTACATATACCATAATTTTAAATTTTATCCAGTATAAATTTCAAGCAAATGATGGATAAATATTTATATTTAAAAACTTGTATTCAGGCAAAAATTGGAGTACACTCCATAAAAATATTAAGTTATTTGGAGGATATTATATATTTGGAAAAAAATGGAGTGAAATCTAAAATCTAACATAAACAGATTTCTTGCATTAAGGAATGCTCGAAAAATAAGTTCCCCATTTGAAAAAATGTTCATCGGGGTTTTTGTTCTGTAGAGACGTAGCATGCTACGTCTCTACGTGCCAAAGGATTATATGTTAAAGATAAAAGGGGAAATTATTTTTCGAGCATTCCTAACTATTTTTAAATTAGGCGGGTGATTTTGAAGTGGAAGGTATTATCCGTGAAATTGGCGGAAAAAATAAACCCCTGAAACAAATTCAAACTTTTGGTAATCAGGCTTTTCTGGTCAAAGAAGATGAATAATATGACCGTCTGCGTGAAATCCCATTACATTTTTCTGTGGTTTATTATTGATTAATTCATCATCATTGACATTCTTTTTTATCACTTCCCCCTTGACAATTCCAAAAAATGCAAAATATTTTTTTCATTTACCAGATAAAGCATTTTTTATCTGGTAAATATTCAATTGAATAATGGCTCAATATTTCTCACCAAAATAATAAATAATAGTAAACATTATGGAACATGCAGCCTAAAGAGATTGAATGCATTGAATAATCGTAGCCAACACAACTTGAAGAACAAAGGTAACGAAAGAATACATTCATTCTCAGGGATGCTTTGTTTCACCAAACAAACAAAAAGAGCGGAGGTAACATCTAGTTATGATAGAAGTCAAAAACCTCACCAAATTTTTTGGTCCTAAAAAAGCGGTAAATGATGTTTCATTTGAGGTAAACAAAGGTGAAGTGCTTGGATTTTTAGGCCCCAATGGCGCAGGTAAATCAACAACCATGCGCATGATTACAGGGTTCATCACCCCGACATCCGGAACGGCAGTTATTGGTGGAATGGATATCACCCAATCCCCAATTGAAGCCCTTCAAAAAATTGGCTATCTGCCAGAAAATGCACCTGTATATCCGGAAATGACAGCCCGCTCATTTCTGGAGTTTTGTGCAGAAGTGCGTGGCTTTTCCGGAACAGAAAAAAATAAGAAAATTGATGAAACCATTGAAAAGTGTTTTCTAAAAGATGTCATTTATCAGCCGGTAAACACTCTTTCCAAAGGTTTTAAGCAACGTGTCTGTTTTGCCCAGAGTATCCTACATGATCCAGATTATCTGATCATGGATGAACCTACAGACGGCCTTGATCCCAATCAAAAACATGAGGTTCGATCCATGATTCGGGAAATGGGAATCAACAAGGCAATAATTCTCTCCACACACATCCTTGAGGAAGTTGATGCTGTGTGTACCCGAGCGATGATCATTGCCAATGGCCATGTGGTTGCCAATGATAGGCCGGAGCAGTTACGCGCACGTTCAGGACTTCATGGTGCTGTTCGCCTGTTAATTCAAAACGCAGAAGCGGAAAAAGCCAAAAATTGCTTAAATGTTCTGCCTGGTGTTAAAGAAATAGAAGTGATTGATGACAAGAAGAATCTAGATTTACGAATATATCCGGAATCTCTGGGAGTGCCATTGACAGACAAAGTGCTGAAATGCGCTGCAGACAACAATTATCAAATTGAATCCATTTACACTGAACAAGGCAGATTGGATGAAGTTTTTCGGATGATTACCGAAGTCGGCGAAGCACGTTCGCGATTGGATCGGATGGTCAAAAATTAATCCATTAGGTATTAAGGAATTTCATTATATCAAATTAAACAATTTTCGAGGTGCGTATGCCAAGAACGTTAAGAAATACAAAAATTATTTTGTTAAGAGAATTGACCGGTTATTTTGGATCTCCGGTCGCGTATGTTTTTATCGTCATATTTTTGATGCTGATCGGTTTTTTTACTTTTTCGGTCAGCCATTTTTATGAAGCCGGGCAGGCAGATTTAAGGAGCCATTTCGAATGGTATCCCTGGTTGTTTCTGTTTTTAATTCCATCAGTTGCCATGCGCTTATGGGCTGATGAAAAACGTGTGGGTACAATAGAATTAATTATGACCTTACCCATTTCACTCACAGAAGTTATTCTGGGGAAATTTCTCGCTGCCTGGATATTTGTTGGAATTGCACAGCTTCTAACATTTCCGCTGGTTCTGAGTACAATGTATCTGGGTGATCCGGATTATGGAACAATATTTTGTGCATATGTGGGAAGTTTTCTAATGGGCGGTGCATATTTAAGTGTTGGCAGTATGACATCAGCCATCACTCGAAGTCAGGTTGTCAGCTTTATCCTGGCTGTTGTGGCCTGTTTGTTTATGGTTCTTTCCGGGTGGCCACCTGTCACAGAAGCCCTGATTGGATGGGCACCAACCTGGTTGGTCAATCTGGTCGCTTCATTTAGTTTTATGACACATTATCAATCAATTCAACGCGGTGTTTTGGATTTTCGCGACATATTTTATTACTTATCGTTCATATTTTTTATGCTTTATACCAACGGGGTTATCCTTATTTCACGAAAATCCTGATTTTTTTAACTTTATAAATATTTTTAATGAGGTGAATATAAAATGAGTGAACAAAAAAATTCCCGGATAAAAGAAACACTTTTTTCCACAGCCGGTATATCAATCATGCTGGCGGTTGTCATCCTGGCCAACGTGATTGTATCCTATGCCAGCTTGAGATGGGATTTGACTGAAGATAAAATGTATTCCCTGTCACAGGGAACCAAAAATATTCTGGCAAATGTTGCTGAAGATGTGACAGTCAAAGTTTTTTACAGCAAAAGTCTTCCAAATATCCCTGTCAACATTAAACAGTTTGCCAAACGCGCCATTGAATTTATGGATGAATATGTGCAGCACAGCAACGGGAAAGTGGTCATGGAACAGTATGATCCAAAAGTCGATTCAGATGAAGAAGAATGGGCCATGAAGTATGGGCTTCAAGGAATGAACATGCCCACAGGTGAAAAACTTTACTTCGGCGTGGTCATCATGGCTGTGGATCAAGAAGAAAGCATTCCTTTTCTGGATCCAGCACGTGAAACTTTGCTGGAGTACGATATCACCCGCATTATTTATCGGGTTCAAAATTCAACCAAACAAAGAGTGGGCATTATTTCAGGTTTGCCAGTTTTTGGAAACCCTCAGATGCCTATGCCCGGTCAACCACCACAAGGTAACCAAAAGCCGTGGTTGTTTATTGATGAGCTGAAAAAGACATACAAGGTGGAAGAAATTGCCACAAGCGCAAAATCTATTGATAACGATATTGATTTACTGATAATTTTGCACCCAAAAGGACTCAGTGATCCGCTTCAATATGCAATTGATCAATTTGTTTTGTCTGGCAAAAATGTAATTGTATATGTAGACCCCATGTGTCATTCCGATCAAACGCCTTCACAAAATCAATACATGCGAAATAATGGTTCAAATCTGGACAAGCTTTTCAAAGCGTGGGGAGTAGAGATGGAAGAACGAAAAGTATTGGCAGACATGTTTCTTCCTACACGTGTTCGCACACAAAACAACAAGGTTGAATCCAATCCGGTGTGGATTTCGGCAAAAACCGAAAGTTTCAGTACAGACAATGTGATCACGTCCAACCTGGAAAGCCTGCTTTTTCCGGCATGTGGTGCCATCAAAAAACGAGTAAATGCATCATCAGAAGTCGAAGGTTTGGTTGTATCCAGCCGAAAAGCCAACCTGATTGATTCGTTTAAAGCCAATTTTGGTGCAGAGGGGATTCGTCGAGATTTTCAAGCAGCTGCGGAACCATTCAATATCATTGCTCAGGTGACAGGCAAGTTTAAAACTGCATTTATTGCCGGACCACCCAAAGGTGATGATGACAAGCCTGTTGCTGACAAAGATGAGCAGATTAAGGAAGCAGCGGAAGATGCAACAATTATTGTTGTGGCTGATGCCGATATGTTGAATGATTCTTATTATGTGCAACGACAAAATTTTCTGGGATTTCAAATGACCAATATGTTCAATGATAACCTGAACTTTTTGTTAAATTCACTGGAAATGCTTTCGGGCAGTGATGACCTGATTGGCATTCGATCTCGCGGCAAGTTCCAGCGCCCCTTTTCAAAAGTTCAGGAACTTGAACGCGTTGCCCAGGAACGATGGCAATCCAAAGAGCAGGAATTGGTTCGAGAGCTTGAACAAACCAATCGTCGGGTTCAGGAACTACAGCAAAAGAAAGATCCTTCACAAAAAATGCTGATATCACCTGAGCAAGAACGTGAAATTGCAAAATTCAAAGCGCAAAAAATGAAAGTGCGTAAAGAACTCAAGCGTGTTCGAAGAAATTTACGCGCAGATATTGAGAATTTGGGGCTGAAAGTTAAATTTATCAATATCTTTTTAATGCCGCTTTTGGTGTCAATTGGTGGAATTGTTTTCGCCATTTATCGTCAGAAAAAAGCATACAAGAAGTAAGTTTAAAAGATGACTGTTTTTTGCAAACAGATTATTTTCTATTAACCATTTTCAAGATTCAAGAGGTATAATTTATGAAACCGAAAACAATGCTTTTCCTGGTAATTATTTTAGGAATATTAATCGGTATCAGTTTTATAATAAAAACAATGCAAACCCCTTCGGTTTCCAAAAAATCTCGAATGGGGGGGGAATTACTTGAGAATTTGCCGGTTAATGACATCGCGTCAGTAACCATTCAAAGCGATGAAGGCACAGTCCAACTGGGTAAAATTGATGATAAATGGGTTGTAAAAAGTCGATATAATTATCCGGTTGATTTCAAAAAATTGATTGATTTTGTCAAAAAATGGAAAGAAGCCAAAATTGGTCGTTCATTTAAAGCATCTGAAGCATCTCTTGCCCGAATGGAACTTCTTCCACCGGATAAATCAGAAGCGAAAGAAGAAGAAAAAGGGACCATGGTAACACTTATAAAAGATGATGGTTCAGTTATTGCCAAAATTATAACCGGTAAAGTGCGGGAAAATGATCAGCGGGCGTCTGGCGGACAATATGTTCGGATTGATGATTCTGAAACTGTTTATCTGACCGATAAAAATTTTAAATATATGACCAAGGATTCAAAAGGATGGATTGACAAAGATCTTCTCGATATCAAGGAAGAAGATATACAAAAAGTTGTTTTTAGAAACTGGCAAGGCGAAAAAATATATACCATCCAGCGAGAAAAAAAGGGTGAAGATGCCAAATTGGTCAATGTACCCGAAGGTCGTAAGCAAAAGAAAAGCGAGGTTAGTTCTGTTTTGCGCGCTTTAAGTTCACTTCGCATTGAAGACGTTGCAAATCCATCAGATGATAAAACCGACAAGTCTAAAATCGATAAAATGACGTTTTATCTTTTCAATGGCAAGGTGTATACGTTATATCCTGAAAAGAAATTCAAGAATAATGAAGATGTCCATTGCTTACGAATTGAAGTCGCTTTTCAAAAGCCACCTAAGGCTGAAACAAATGAAGAAAAACCGCCTGAAACACCCGATAATGTGACTCCTGTACCCGAAGAAAAAGCAGAGACTGACAAGGAAGATGCTGAGAAAAAGGAAGAGAAAACACCCGAAGAATTGGCTTATGAAGCTGAAACTGACAACAAAGAATTATCTGGATGGACATATGTGTTAGCCAAATGGAAATATGAAAATTTTATTTCCAATATTGAAGAATTGCTTGAGGAAGAAGAGAAAAAAGAAGCTGAAAAAGACAAGGAATAGTATTTTTTCTACTGTCTGAAATCAGATCTGTTGGATGTCAACTGTCTGACAGGTCTGATTCAGGCAGGTTGATAGTATGAGGAATACTCGAAAAAAATGTTCCCTATTTTGAAAGGCTGGATTCCAGTCGTTTTAAACGGACATAATACAAAATGGGGAACTTATTTTCAGAGTTTTCCTTATTTAATGGTCAAACACATATCCAACAGCCCTTCGGCTTCTAAAAAACTTGGGCTTTTTCGGATTTTTTTCAAAATATTTTCGAAAGCGGACCACAAAGTTATCCACAGTTCTGCTGCTCGTGTTTACAGCATACCCCCACCCAATTTCCAAAATTTGTTTTCTGGATAAGACATTACCGCGATTGGTAATAAATAGCTTTAATAGTTTAAGCTCTTGGTCAGTAAGTAATATTTCTCCAGCAATGCATAAGGCTTTTCCATTCTGGAAATCAATGCTGTTATCTCCAAAAACATACAATTCTTCGTGTTTGTCCGATAGAATATTTTTATTGTGCCATTCTGAACGTCTGATTAAACGTTCCACACGAAGTAGAAATTCATCTAAATGAAAGGGCTTGGCCAAGTAATCATCCACCCCATTTTGAAACCCTTTGATTCGATCAGCAGGAGACTTTTTGGCAGACAGAATTAATATTGGAATTTGTTCATCATCTAGGCGGATATGCTGAAGGATACTCAAACCATCAATGCCAGGGAGCATGATATCGAGAATAATTAAATGCGGTGTAAATGATTTCCACGCTGATAAACCAGATGGGCCATCATTTGCAATTTTTACAAGAAATCCTTTCAAGGTGAGATTTAATTTTAAACCTTCTGCGATATGCGCTTCATCTTCAATCACCAATATTTTTTTGTCGCCCTGATTTATTTCTGACATATTATACTCCAATATTTTTTTTAAGTGGAAAAACTAACTGAAATATGGAACCTGTCTGTCTGGAATTTTCAAGTACAGTAATTTTACCGCCATGCATTCTCGTAATGCTATCAACCATATATAGCCCCAGCCCGGTCCCCTTTGCGGAACGATCATCTGCTTTGCCAATTTGATAAAATTTTTTAAAAATTTTCTTTCGATATTTTTTTTCAATACCAATACCATTGTCTTCAAAAATAATATAAATTATATTGTTTTTCGTCTTCAAATGAATAAAGACTTCAGGTTGAGGATTATTATTGTAAATCATGGCATTGTTTACCAAGTTTCGAATAAGCATTTCAAACAGGTCTGTATTAATTTTTAGTATAATTGGCGCATTAATCTCGCATTTAAGGAATACATTTGAAAATTGATGTGCATTGTTTGCAATGAATTTTTCGATAAATTCAACAATATCAACAGACTCCGTTTCATGGCTGTGAAGACTTTCAAATCGTGAAATATTTAGAATATTATTTATATGCTCAGATAATCTGTTGACATCAAGTAACATTAATTTGATATATGGTTTTTGTTCTTCAGTTGATATCTGGTGTTTCAGAAAGGTTTCTAAATACAACTGAATAGAGGTGACAGGCGTTTTAAGCTCATGCGTATAGTTATTGATAAAATTGTTTTGCAGGCGATACAACTGAAATGTTTTTTGATGATACACGAAAATGATGATCATGCCCATTAAAATAATTCCAACCAGGATCGATAACATCAAAATAACAACCCAGGTTTCCATAGCGAGGACTTTGTCATGGGGTAAATCGAACTTTTCAACAAGTTCGATCATGCCAGAGCTTACTTTAACATACCAATATATATATAAAAACAATGACAGAACCAGCGCGACGATAGAATATATTAAAATGAGAATGGGATGAAAAAGCCATTTTGATTGTGTCATGAGGCGCTATTTTCCAGTTAATCTGGTCAGTAAAATTGTTTTTGTTTCATCTGTGGTACGTAGCTGTTTTCGCCATATTGCAATATGGTAAGATTCTTTCAGAATTTCCAAAAAAGGTTCATATAATTTTCTTGGTTCATTTGCCAATAAAACTTCACCGCCAGGTAATAGGAACTTTTGAAGTAAGGCAATCAAAGGCTCAAAATTACTTTCCTTATAAACGAGTTCAGATCCAACGATTATATCAAATTGGCCTGCAATCTCAGGTTTATGCCAATCCAGTTTTTGAATGTTTATCCCCTGGCATTTATTGATATGCGCATTCGCCATTAAAAATTGTTGCGCATGCGGATCATACTCAGTTGCTGTCACCTGATATCCAAATGATTCTGCAATAATACCCGTTGCGCCCAGTCCTGCACCCAGTTCAAGCAAACTTTTTGATGATTGATTCTGGTTTGCAAGATGATCGACTAAAATAAGAGAGGATTCCCAAATTTTGACCCACAATGGAAACTGATTTTGGTCATCTGATGCATCAAGTAATTCATCCAGGTTCTTTGGTGTTACGAAAGAGAAAGGCTTGTTTCCAATTTTAATAGAAATTGTTTCTGTTTCATAGGTTTGATAAAACGTTTCAATAGAAAACATAGGTTTATCATTCATTATATTATTTTATGTCCTCTGATGTATTTACATTTTAATCGAGATAATGGTATTGTTTAACTGGCATACTGTTTTCCATTATTCAACAGAAAGAGATAATTCTCTTACATTTTCTAATGATAATCCAGTTATTTTAGCAATCTGATCGTGGGTATAAGCCTGGCCAGATAACATATTAATGGCAACTGTCTTAATGCCTTTTTCAATACCCTTCTCCATGCCCTTCTCCATGCCCTTCTCCATGCCCTTCTCCATGCCCTTCTCCATGCCCTTTTTTAGCCCTTTCTCTACAGCTGCTTTTTCTAACAAGCCATAGCTGTATTCATCAATCATAGCAGCGCGTTCAT